>JAEEGL010545534.1_pt1 | contig 24552 bp, 22 predicted proteins | sample 9134231 | NCBI WGS metagenome assembly JAEEGL01 (sample SAMN16246548, study PRJNA631951) | gut metagenome | biome: gut microbiome; feature: rumen; material: fiber-attached | host: Bos | place: Iran: Karaj | collected 2018-10
GGCTCGTCTCAGTTCCCGTTTCTTTTGCCGGAGCTGTGGCATTCGGTCTTCCGCTTTACTGGGTCCTTCTTCTCGGAAAAATCGAGGAAGCTATAAAATTCGGCTGGGGCTTCAAACGCTACATCTCGAAAAAATGGATCAAAAATCTGGTTAAGGAACTGAACTGAAAGGGGAACAGTTGAATTTAGCACTTGACAATGCTTCTGTTCTGCGTTAGTATACAACCATGATAAGGTCGTTCGGAGACATAGAAACAGAATTGATCTGCAACGGTTTGAGAAGTAGAAGGCTTCCGCAGACCATTCAGAATGTTGCAAGAAGAAAACTCCGCATGATTGAAGCTGCTAATGAGATCAATGATTTGCGTGTTCCACCGGGTAACCGCTTGGAACAGTTGATCGGAGATCTGGAAGGATTTTGGTCAATCCGGATAAATGACCAGTGGAGAATAGTTTTTGAATTTAAAAACGGAGGTGCGGACAATGTCAGAATCACGGATTACCACTGATAACAAGCTGCCGAATATCCATCCTGGCGAAGTGTTGAAAGAGGAATTTCTTGTTCCGATGAACATTTCGGCATACCGTCTGGCGAAGGAGATCAACATCCCGCAGACCCGTATTTCTGAAATAATCCACGGAAAACGCTCGATTACCGCGGACACAGCCATCCGTTTCTCGAAATTTTTCGGAACAACGGCTGAATTCTGGCTGAATCTTCAGAATCTTTACGATCTTGAAGAAGAGGAAAAGAACCACGCTTCCGAATTTGAATCCATAAAAATGTACGCTTATGCGACACTTTAACGATTAAACGAAAGATTGGATTGAAAAACTAAAATGAAACAAAGAGTTATAGATGCGATGGAACGTGGGATTGTCCTGTTAAAACACTATTTTGAAAGTGATGACCATTTTATAAGCGATTTAGAAATGGGTGCCTGCGTAATAAGCCGAATGTACGAAGAAGGCAGTGATTTAGATACTGATTCAGAGCTTTACAAAGAGTTTTTGGACCTTTTTTCAAAATTTATTAAAGCCGAAATAGCCGATCCTAATCCTTGGCGTTATTCCGTGCTTTGCGACATGTTGGGTCCCGGAAGGGAGCTTTTTCCTGACAAAAAGAAATATCCGCTTTGGTTTCTGCCTGACGAGCTTATGGACGAAAAACAGCTCAAAGAGTGGAAAGAGTATCTGAAAAAGTATAATTATAGTGATCCTTGCTAAACAAGGGAGAAATCTGAAATTATTCAAGAAAATCCAAGATTTTATTCGTAACATTCTCTACGGCAATGGGCAAAACGTCGAATGCTAAGATTATAAAGACAACCGGAGCCAGCAGAATTGCGCTTATAAACATGCAAGGCAGAATCGCGACCATCATAAATGTAATGAAACTCAGGATACGCGGAGCATCGGAGGCAAAAGGTTCGCCCATATAAAAATAACCTGCGGCATCGAGAATCAGAGACGCCAGAATAAACAGTTTGAGTTTGTAGCTGCTTTTCAGCCCGCGTAAAGTTCTAAGCATAATCCGCTTCGCTCTGTTTGGTTCACGCTCAATCGGGTCTCTTCTTACCCGCTTAAATCTTACGGATTCAGGTTCAACGGTCTCTGTTATTGAGGCTTCGCTTTCCGAATATTTATTTTTGCGTTTTCTGATCGTTTTGACAACTGTCACCAGAGCTCTGATTATTGCGATAACAAACAAAAGAATTATGTCGCAGCCAATTACAACCTGAATAACTGCGGAATAAGGATACGCCAAGTTCGGGTCGTTATTTCTCGGGTCAAAATACCAGAGCAGAGTGAAGAAAAGCCAGACTAAAATGAGAAGTATCGGAGTGTAGTGCTTTTTCAAAAAGTGAGAAATTCTTGAAGAAAAACTGATATTTTCAATATATTCGTATTCAGTTTTGTCTATCATTTTGCACTTCCTTTTTTTCTATTATCGTTATTTCTGTTTTCGGTCGCATTATTGAAAAGAAAACCGCCCATGAAAGAACTGCGCCGAGAGACAAAGTCGCGGTAGTGCCAACAAGGACAACAAGAAAGACTGTTCCGAAAATAAGAGTTATTGCTATTGCAATCAAGTATATCGGAATAGCCGGAAATCTGAACAAAAGATAGAGGATCCCGATCGCTGAAGAGATCAAAAGACCAACCAACATGGTGTTTTCGATAAAATCGCTGCCGAATAATGACGGGAAATGGGGCTCGACAAGCGGCTCGATCAAAACTGAAACCGCCATTATAATTGAGTATCCGATCAAAATTGAGGCTATCAATTGAGGCCAATGTATTGTCGGAGTCTTGACGCTAGTCTTGTTTTTGGCAGGAGTTTTGGAAATTTTAGCCCCATTTTTATCCAAAACATTCAGCAATATGATCCAGAGCGGAGATGATGCCCACATCATAACCACAATGAGAAAGAGGCGTCCTGCGAATTTTATTGAAGAATTTTCGGCAAAAACATACGGTTCAAGACAAGCGGCTATTGCAGTCATGACCGCGGTCGCCAGAACAAAAAACAAAAGAGTAGAGGCTACGGAATGAAATATAATTTCGCTGAATTTTTCCAGAAAGCTGCGGTCATCGCCCGAATCTTTTCCGAATTTTTCAATGATTTTTCTAATTGTTTTAGGAACTTCCTTCAAAATTTCGATAAACACAAAAAATAGTCCGAGCAAGATGGAGAAGAAGAGTATCACATCGAAATATGTAAGTTTGGGATCGTTTTCAGGCCCGATAAACCAGAGAAAAGTGAGCAAAATCCACATAAGAATGAAAATTATCAACCTGTAATGACTGGTGATTATGTGTAGGAATTTACTCATTTCCGCGCCTCATAAAGTCCAATAATCTTAATATGATAGCGAAAAATTTGATGATTGCAAGCATTTCGCCAACCCCTCAGACCGTTTTGCGGCCAGCTCCCCTGCAACAGTGGAGCCTGTTCAAGGGTGTCTGGGTATGGGAAAAAATTAGATTTGGTGAGTAAAAAAGGAGGAAAGATGCTGATATTTCCGATGAAAAAAGAGTGGTTTGAGAAAATAGATCGCGGTGAAAAAAGTGTCGAATACCGCGAAGTAAAACCGTATTGGACAAACAGAATCTACAATGCGGGATGGGCATGGTATGAGAGTCAGTGCGGCAAGAGTCTGTTAAATCTTTTTAAAGCGCGTATTTGCGTGTTCAGGCTTGGCTATACAGACACTCGCATAGATGCTTATATTGACAAAATTGAAATTGTTGACGGTAAAGAGACCGATTTGCACCTTGACAAGCCGGTTTATGCAATTCATTTTAGACTGAAGGGGGATAAGGATGGAACATTTTTATAAAGTTAAAAACAAAACAACAGGGAATATAGGCTATCTTTTTGATGATTTTCATCCTGAATACGGTGAAATTTTTCGTAATTTTGCCGGCGGCTGGTCAATGAAAAGTTCTTTTGAAGTTGTAGAGGATTTAGGAGAACAAGACAAAGACACATTTATAAATATTCATCGAAAAGAAATATTTTCTTATTTTAATTGAAGAAAAATCTCCCTATGGCTGGTTGTCTCCTTCTTGTGTTTGGTATCCATGCGATTTCAGGCAACACGAAGAAGTAGCTGTTTTTTACTTTGATTCGGACACAGAAGAATTAGAAGAACGCGGATGGCTGAAAATATTTAGAGATTTCCCGAGTTTTTCCCCTACTTGCTTCTCAAGAAGAATTAGTTCTGTTCAACAGGAATGGTGTGAAAATCACGGTGTTGTAATTTTGTAAGAGGTAAAAGGATGAAAACTACAATTTTGGTGCTTTTGGCAAAGAAAAAGGCGATGAGATTGAAAACGGCCAGTAATGCTTGTTTTCGCTCTGGATGCGGTCAAAGCAAAGAGGAAGCGTGTTCGCAAACTCAAAAGGATTTGACGAGACAGCAAGCGAGGAAGCAAGCGAAGTTAAACAGATTTCGACTTTATGCGCGTATTCCAAAAGAAAGTAAATTGATAAAAGCCTATTGCGAAGCCGTTTACGCAGCAATAGAGCAAGGACAAGCGGTCGGTTGTTTTCCATCAAATAACGATAGCATTGAGCAACAAAAACAGAAAGATCGTTGCGGATTCTCTGAAAATCTTTGTCGGAAGTCGCGACAATGTAACCTGATAGAATTAGCGGATCTGATTTGCCCAGAAAAGCACAAATTTGACTACGAACTTGACGATTTGCTTCAATCAGACTTTCAATATCAGAAAAATTTACGGGAATCATGGGAAAAAAACCTCGAAAAATACAACTATATTGATGTTAGTAGATTTGAGTAAAAAAGGCAATAAGGGAGGTATAAATGAATTTTAATATTGTTATAAAAGACGGGTTAAGCTGTGAAGTTCTGGTTAAAGCTGGAGGCGAACCGTCGGACGATGAAAGGTGTTGACAAGTTGATTTTATTGAGTAATATTAAAAACTGCGCGAGGCTGAGAATTGTCGAAGCCGACGGTACCCACACCGAGTAGCGCACGGTGTTGGGGACTTAATCCAGGTGGTAGGCGGCTCCTGGACAGCCTCAATCTTTTTGTTTTTCATAAATTTTTTCAGCATTTTTTCTGACATTGCCGCGGTGATAGGTTACTAAATAAAACTCTTTTTTATCAGCTGTTAGCTTAACAACTATTTCATAGGATTTTTCTTTTGGTCCAGTATAAAAAAGATAATAATCCTTACCTTTTCTTTTTGTGTAAAGCACTGTGTCAGGATTATACAAGGCTTCGGGTAGGTTTTGAAAATCGCTTAAACCTATTTCAGAATGCGTGTTGTTTGCGCCACCGGGCTGATGCGAAAGAAGTGTTTCACGCGAAAGGAAAACGGTGTTTGCGTTTGTTCCGCTTTTTTCTTTTATAACTTCAGAAAGTTTGCTGTTTAAAACGCCGATTATCTTTTGTTTTTCAACGGAGTTGCCTTTTAAAAACTCTTTGAAATCCGGCTTTTTGACTTCCGTTTTAAGATAATTTGTAAAATTTTCAGGCTTAGTTTCTTTTGTTTTCAGCGGTTCGTTCTCAAAATATGCCACATGCGTGGTTCTGCACCGGAAGTGGTAAGGCGGCAGTTTTATTCCGAGCTTTTTGATGTCTTCATCGCTGATTTCGCCTTTCATGGCTTTGCCGCTGATCATGGGCTGGGCTGCTTTATATGCTTTCAAATCGTGCTTTTCGGCGGCAGCCATGATTTTGTCATACTGCTTGCGAAACTCTTTGACTTTAAAGACTTTGCCGTTCATGGCACGGCAAATCGGTGTGGTTTTTGAGTCAATGACTGCGACGATTTTGACATACTGGACACCGGCGGTTTCGTAGCCGGAAACATGACCCATGTTCTGAATTTTGGTGAGCGAGTGATCGGCAAGTATTTCCCAGTAGGTTTTTGAGGCGGTGACGTGATCTTCGAGCGCGGTTTCAAGGGTTTTTGTCGATCATGTTCGACAAAAATGCTGAATTTTGTCGATCGTACTCGACAAGAATCAAAAAAAATGGTTTTCCGTTTTTTGCTTGGGATCTGATATTATTTAGAAAATCCTTGATTTTACTTAAACAGCTCCGAAATTTTTATTCTTCCGTGGTGAAGCTTATGATTTTAGAGTCGATCCCTTTGCCGCCGGGAGTGTAGTAAACAACGATGAAACGGTTGTTGTCGAGTTCTGCGAGACCCGGATAACCGCACTCGACTACGCCGCAGTCCTGAATTTCGATAAGGTCGGACCATGTTTCGCCGTTGTCGAGCGAATAGACCATGGAAACGGCTTCGCGTTTTGCCTGAGAACCCTCCCAGTCAAGCCAGCGGAATGCGCTGATGAGGACACCGTTCTCAAGCTTCAAAAGTTCAGGAGCGTGGGCAACGAAACCAAGTGAGCGGTAATCGGACCAGGTTTTGCCGGCATCCGTCGAAACGCTCTGGAGAAGGTCGCCTTTGCTGCTCGGAGAGGATCCTTTTGCCGAACGTACCTGAAGAATCCAGCGGTTTTCATCGGCTTTGATCAGTGCGGGTTCCTGAAGCCAGATCTCATCGGCTCCGCCTGCATTTACCGGAGTCCGGGCCCATGTTTTGCCGCTGTCGGAACTTTCGTAGAAGACGATTTTTGTCTTCGGAGTCTTGGCAAAATTCGACCAGTTGAGGGCGTAGCCGTAGTAGGCGGGGATTATGATCTTTCCGTCATGCTCGACCATGCAGCTCGATGTCGCGGCAAGCATTACCGGGTCGCCGTTGTCATCGACCCAGATGCCATCTTCATTCATTTTCGAGTGGCCGGAGTAGTCGAAAACGCCGTCGTCGACCTGAACCGGTTCGCTGAAACTTGCGCCGTTGTCGGATGATGTCGCGAAAAGGATGTGGTGGACCCAAGGCTCGCTGTAGTCATCAGGATAGCGGTACTGGAACCAGTTGATGCCGATCTTTCCGTCCGAAAAGAGGACGATCGATGGATCGCGGTCGTCGATGCTCGAATCGTTGATAAGAATGTCCGGATCATCCCAAACAGTGCCGTCGTCGGAAAAACTTGCTATGATCGCGCCGCTTTTGTCAGCGTGGGTGCTTCCGTTGCGGTAGACCGCCATCAGCCTGCCGTTTTTGAGCTTTATGACATCGGGGAAGGCGAAGTGCCCGGAAAATTCAGCGACATTCACTGCCTCTTCAGGGATATCAAATATTATTGATTTTACTACATTTTGTGGCTGATCTGTTGTATCGGTATCGCTGACTTCGATGCCTGGATCGCTGTCGTCTGCAGGGGTGGGATCTCCATCGTTTTTATTTCCGGAAGAGCTCCCGCAGGCTGAAAAACCAACCGTTAAAAAAAGGCAAAATGCTGAAAACGCTAAAGTTTTTACTATTCTGTACATACTTTGAACCCCGCTCCTTCAATTTCTGAAGTCATATCACCTTCAGGAGTGTTTACAACCAGATAGAGGTCGATATCACTTGTCGTAAATTTAATGCTTCCCGCGGCTGCCGGTGCAATCGTGATCGAATTGATCTCAACTCTTCCGTAACCGACCAAAAGGACGCAGTCTTCTCCGTTCGCCGTGAAGCTCTGAACAAGGAAATTCACCTGATTTCCGTCTTTTATGCCGATTTTTAAAGTCTCGCCGGCTCTTGCCGAAGCGATATCGATCCCGAAAAGGATAAACGGTTCCGTGATTTGACAATCGTTGTAACTGGCGTCGCAGAGAAAGGAATTCTGGAAAATTTGAAGGGATGAATCGTCGTAGGCAGCTGCGATCCAGTGAGTGTTGGCCTGCTGGCTCGGGATGTAGTAGGTCTCGCCATTGTTGAGCGGGACCGAACCCTCGAAGAGTGCGATCTGGTAAAGTTCGTTATCCATGTTCGCGGCTTCGTCAAGAGCTGACTGACCGTTGTAGAGGTAACCGAGCGTCTGGATCACAGCCTCTACCGTGCCGATCGCGGGAACATTCGATTTCGCCTCGCAGTTGTCCGTGAGCCAGCCGTTGCACTCGGCGCGGCATTCAGCGGTCCCGCCGATGAAACGGGAGTCGAGCTCCGAACATCCGATCGTCTCCTTGTCGCAAGTTTCGCCGCCTTCACGGATGCCGTTTCCGCACTCGGCATCTTGAGGCATATCATCGGAATCGGGCTCTTCGGTTTCCGCATTGTCGGAATCGTCACTTGAGCCATGACCATCCGGATCATTGTCCGTATCCTGGTTTTCTTTGCCGCCGTTGCCGTCGGAATCGTTGCCCTGAGCGTTTTCGTCATTAATGTTTTCACCGTCAGACGGAACATCGGGATCATCGCCGCATGAAACAAATGAAAGTGCCGTCAAAACAACTATGAATATTGTAACTAACTGTTTTTTCATGATTTTCCTAAATAGTGAAATGTTTTTGAAAAAAATAGGTAAGGGGAGAACTACTCGGCGGGTTTTTCAAAAACCTCTTTGCCGTCAACGCATTTCCAACCCTGTTTTGCAAGCTCTTCGTGGTCGAAGTTGATGCCCTCCTTAGCGCAGTTGGCAAGAAGGAACTGCTCCATCTCTTTGAATTTGCCGACTCTTGAGTAGATGAGAGCCGTGTTGCCCATTTTTCTCTCTTTGTGGTTGATGTTGGCGCCCTTCTGGATGAGAAGCTTGACAATGTCGGTGTGGCCGTACTTTGCTGCGAGAGCAAGGACATGCCAGCCTTCGTAGTCGTACTCTTCGATGTCAACTTTCGGAGCGGTGATATCCTTCCATTCGGTGTCGAAGGGATTTCTTTCCCACCAGTTTTTGTGCTTTTCAGCCTCTCTGAGCTTATCAAGCTCCTTTTTGGAGAGTCTTACGCGTTTTGTCCAGGTCTTTTTGCCCTCTTCGATGATATAATCGGCGGTTTCGACAAGTCTCTTCTCTTTGCCGGGATCCTTCGGGTCGACCTCCTGTGCAACGACGTAGAAGAGGGGACCTCTTACGTTTTCGCCGTCGGTCTCTTCAAGTCTGGCGCCCTTCGAGATGAGGAACTTCATGATTTCGACGTATCCGCCCTCTGCAGCATAATGAAGAAGGTTCTTCTGGTCGCGGTCATACGAAGTCCTTGTGACTTTGCGCTGGAAGAGCATGTCGCGCTCCTCCTCCTTCTGTCCGAAAACGTAGATTATCGTTTCGCGGCTCTGCTCAACATCATCGATAAGGACCGGTGAACCCTTCTGGACAAGCAGTTTTACAAGATCGAGGTCGCCCTTTTCGACTGCATAGAAAAGTTCGGTCTTCTGGTGAAGGGTAACATCTTTTTTGTCGAGGTTTTCAATTACCTCTTCCATTCCGGGCTGGACCTTTCCTTCGATTTTGAGGACGAGCGGTTTTTCGTCGATCTTGAGAGGTTTCGGCTTCCAGACTTTTGCGCCTTTGCTCAGGATATACTTCGCAAGATCCATTTTGTTGGCCTTCATCGCAAAGATGAGAGCCGAAAGGTCGTATTTGTCAGTCGCATTGATGTCTGCGCCTTTGCCGAGAATGAAGTCGACAGTCTCTTTGGAACCACTTTGAGCAGCCATCATCAGCGGAGTTCTGCCGAAGTTGTCAGCCTGACTTATATCCGCACCGTGCTCGACAAGAGCTGTGACGATCTCAAGGTTGCCCTTTCTTGCCGCTGCCATCAGCGGGTTGTCGCCGTCGTCGCGTTTCGTATTGACGTTGGCGCCCTCTTCGATGAGGTAATCGACAACATCTTTTTTGCCTTCGCTTGCCGCCATATAGAGCGGAGTTCTACTGCGCTCGTCTTTGGTATCAACGAGAGTTCCCTTGCCGATTTCCGACTTTACGGCTGAGAGGTTGCCTTTTGCCGCCGCATCAACGATAGCGGGGAGTTCTTCCTTGACCTGATCATCGACAAATTTCGGCTTTTCCTTCTTTTTTGCCTCTTCGGCCTCTTTGAAAGCCTGATTCATCTTCGCTGTCTCTTCCATTTTCTGCTTCATCGCATCCTGACCGTTTCCGCAGGCAACGACAACGCACGCACAAAAAACAACTGCGAGCATCTTTTTAATCATGTTTTTTCTCCGGTAAAAAAGTTAAAGAACAATCGTGCTTTTATACCTTTGAATTATGATTTTACAACAATTCGTGTACGTTTTTTTCTTGTTATTATTCTTCATTTAGTATTATCGCACTGTTCTTTTTTTTTATGGAGGAGATGAAAATGAAGAAATTATGGCTGGTTTTGGTGCTCGTTGCAGCACTTTTTTTAGTTTCGTGCTCTGATGAAGAGGATGATTCCTCATCTGTTGCAGATAGCGGGGATTCGGTTGCGGATACCGGTTCAGGAGACACCGGGACATCGGACATTGGCTCCGGAGACACGGCACCCGATACAGCTCCCGATACAGGATCCGACTCTGGTCCTGACGGCGACCCCGACACCGGCGATACCGACGAGCCCTTCGTATGCCCGTGCGGAAGCGACGAGCTTGACCCCGACGGCGACGGCATCCCGAACGGTGTCGAGGGCTGCGACGACTTTGACGGCGACGGACTTCTGAACTGCATCGACAACGACAGCGACGGCGACGGCATCGCCGATTCAGTCGAGTGCCCGTCGGTCCCCTGCGCCGATACCGACGGCGACGGCATCCCTGATTTCCTCGACCGCGACAGCGACAACGACGGTTACCCGGACAAAAAGGAGAAGGAGACAGGCACTGATCCGCTCCTGAAGGATACCGACGGCGACGGCACCGACGACCTTGCCGAGATAGCTTACGGTTCGAATCCGCTTGACCCGGCCGACAACATCCCTGCCGGCATTTTCTATGTCGTCCTGCCCTACAACGCTCCTGAAGACGTAACAAGGACGCTCTCCTTCTCGACAAAGATCGAAGCTGTTGATATTCTTATCATTTTTGACCGAAGCGCTTCAATGAGTACAGAGGCTGCGAACCTTAAGAACGAGATCAAAAGCGGCATTATCGATGCGATCGCCTCAAAGTACGACGACCCCGACTTCGCGGCTTACGGTCTGATGGGCTTCGGCTATTCTGAGCTCTACAAACTCTATCAGACGATGACTCTCGACATCGATGCGATCAAAAATTCGGTTGACACGCTCGACGCGAACGAAGACGACGAGATGACGATCGAGGCGATCTATCAGGTTGCGACCGGTGAAGGCATCAAAGGAAAGTATTATCATCAGGTCATGGGGCAGCAGATGCTTGCAAAGCAGGTAAACATCCCGAAGATGGACTGCACCGGCGAGCTCGGAAATATCGGCGGCGCATGTTTCAGACAGAAATCGATGCCGATTTTCATCGTGATCACGGATGAAAAGTTCGCTGAGTGCCTGCTCGCAAGCGAAAGCACCGGAATGGGCTGCAGATGGGAATGGGCTGATCCGGACGCTCACAGCAGAGCCGAAGCTCTGGCGGCAATGGGCGGTATCGGCGCCAAATTCATCGGGATCGACTCGGGTTTCGACGACAACGGCAGCAGAACGGACCAGGCCAAGGATGATTTCAAACTCTTCGCAGAGTATACAGGCAGCCTCGACGCAGAGGGCAAACCCTTCACATACCACACCGAAAACGCGAACGGAACGGGTATCGGCGGCCAGATCGGAGATGCGGTCATCGCCCTTACGACCTGGATCGACATGGATGTCACGACAGGCAGCTTCAGCAACGAAAAGTGCGGAGAACACAGCGCAGCTGATTTCGTAAAATCCTCAAAAACGCTCTCGTCCACACCTGAGATCGACCACGACGACACAACGTTCTTCTCGGTCCCGCAGGATGCAGAGGTAACCTTTGACGTCCGTTTTTACAACGATTTCTGCATAAACGGAACAGACAAATGGGCTGAATACGAAGCAAACGTTTCGGTTCTCGGCAACGGAAGCTACCTTTCGAGCCGTCTCGTCCACGTTGTCGTTCCTGAATCAACCAACAAATAAAGATTGAGGTGACAAATGAAACGAATTTTGACATTACTTCCGGTTTTATCACTTCTGTTCCTTCTCACAGCCTGCGGCAGCGAAGAGGACGAAATCCCGTGCTTCATGCAGGGAGACTGCCCGGGCGGCTACTCCTGCGACATGTCCAGGAACATCTGCGTCAAGGACAGCACGGCGGACAACGGCGGCGATGACAACAGCGACAGCGGCAATAACGGCGGCGGAGACGACAACGGCGACAAAGATCCGGCTGCTCCCGATGCCGACGGAACGATCCCGAACGAGGAGGAGCACGGCTACTACGTCAACTGCACTCCCGGCGACACGCAGCCCTGCTACGAAGGTCCGAGCGGCACATCAGGCATAGGTATCTGCACAGCAGGCGTAAGGACCTGCGTTGAGGACGGAACCGACTGGAGCGAGTGCGTCGGTCAGGTCCTTCCGCGCCGAGAAATCTGCAGCAACGGAATCGATGAAGACTGCGACGGTCAGGACATGACCCCCGAAAACGCGATCGACCTCGACGGTGACGGCTACACATACTGCGACGGAGACTGCTGCGAAACCGGCTGGGAATCAGACTCGCCAGGCTGCCGCGGAACAGATTCTCCTGAAAGAATGAACCCGGGCGCATATGAATTTACAGACAACTCGGTCGACGACAACTGCAACGGCGAGATCGACGAGGTCGAGGTCTGCGACCAGGGTCTCGTGCTGCAGGAGGGCGATTACGACGGCAACGCAGAGAAACTCGCTAAGGCGATGGGAATCTGCCGCGGTCTTGTTTCGGCAAAGATTTCGCTCGCCGGAACACCAGCAACGGAACAGATCGACAGCAACCCTCAGGCATGTAACTCCTCAAGCAGCGACGGTCAGTCATACCAATACCAGAAGACTGACAGACCGAGCCTCGAGATGCCGCACTACGACTCAACCGCAAAGACATTCGAGGTCCCGGAGGTATTCGGCAGTGCGATGCACCCCAACGAGGGCACAAGACTCGCGGTCCTTTCGACCGGCCAGTGGAACTCACCGACCCAGAACGCACAGTGCGCTACGATCGGCGCCGGCGACATGCAGACGGCAAGTACAGTTCCGGAGGACTGGATGAACATGATGCCGAACTGCGAAGTCCCGAAGGCACCATCCTGCGGCGGCACAGCTATGCAGGAGGGTCTCACCAACCAGTGTGCAGGCAAGGCGCTCCCGGTAGTTCAGGATCCGATCATGCTGACGCTCAACCTGAAGGTACCTGCAAACGCGAACGCCTTCGAGTTCAAGCTCTTCTTCATGTCTATCGAGTTCCCGTCGACCGTCTGCTCACCCAACAACTACAACGACTTCTTTGTCGCTCTGCTTGATTCGACCTACAACGAGAAGAACCCGAACGCGGAGTTCAGAAACCCGTACGACAAAAACCTGGCGAAGGACGAGTTCGGCAACCCGGTCGGCGTTGACCTTGCTCCGGCAGGGCTTTTCAAGGCCTGCAACCCGAACTGCAACTCCACCAACAAGTGGAACTCCTGCACAGGCGACAGCGTACTTGCAGGCTCAGGATTCGGCTCAGGCGGCTCAGGATTCATCGCGTGCCAGGACGCACACGGCGGAACAGGCTGGCTCACAGTTACCGGCAACGTCGTTCCTGATGAAGAGATCACCCTCAGACTTGCGATCTGGGAACAGGGTGAGGTCGGCTACGGTCCAGACCACTCATGGGATTCGACAGTCGTTCTCGACGGTTTCAGATGGCTGCCCCGTCCCGGAAAGGCCGGTGTATCTGACAAATAAAATCAACAGTTTATTCATTATTTCACACAAAACATCAAGGGTTTAGTGCATGTTGAAACCAAAGCTTGCAATACCTTATCTTCATGATCACCACAACCATTTCACACTCTATGCCGGAATGAACGGCTCGCTCTGTCTCAAAGAGGTTCGTGACAAAGACAAAGCATTGGAATTACTAAAAAAACTCCCAGACTGCGGGCTGAGTACGGCTTACGCATGGAACAGCGGATTTTACACCTTCACACAAACGGAGCTGAACTCGCTTCCGCCCGTCCTGATCGTGAACCTCTCTCTCCACGGCTTTATCCTGAACGACGCGGCAAAAAGGATCTTAGAACCGCAATATCCAGAAATTATTAACAATTTCGAAAACTCAGAGTGGCGAGAAGCCCACGTCAACGAGCTGCTGCTCTTCTTTGTAAGGATTATGCCGCACTCAGTTGAGTCGATGTGTGCTTTTGCGGAGGATCTGCGAGCAAAATACGGTATTTACGAAATCGAAGACATGCTTCTGCCGTCGGCTGAGATGTTTGAGATGATCCAGAATTCGCCGCTTCGGGAGCGAGTCTCGTTCTGGGCGGACTACGAGACCTTCAAGACTCTCCCGGAAGGGATCCGGCGCCAGATCCACGGAGTCAAGCTCTTTGCCGACGGGGCCAACGGCTCAAAGACCTCGGCGATCAGCAAACCCTTCCTTGACGGTTCGACCGGCGTTTTGAACTATACTGAAAAGCGTCTGACCGAAATTTTCGAGGAGTGCGCTGAGATCTCCAACGGGATCGCGGTCCACACGCTCGGCGATCTCGCCTCGAAACAGGTCGTGGATGCCGCCGAGGTGCTCAGAAGGCACAACTCCGACCTTCCGGTGCGGATCGAACACGCCCAGTTCATCGACGAGCTGACGGCCCGGAGAGCCAGGGATCTCGGCATTGTTCTCTCGATGCAGCCTAACTTCAGCGAGGATTCGGTCATCTACCGCGACAGGCTGAGCGAGCGCTTTCTGCGCGCAAACAACCCCTTCAGAATGCTCATCGACAAGGTCGGTTTCAAGCCGGGCGCCGATCTTCTTTTCGGCTCCGACGGAATGCCGCACGGCATCAGGTTCGCGCTTTCACAGGCGCTCTTCCCGCCCTACCCCGGACAAAAACTGACCCTGAGCGAACTTGTCTCGGGCTACTGCACAGAAAAATGCGGCGAACTATTTGAATTTGACGCAGAGGAGGTGCTTCAATGAAAAAATCGAGAGTCATCAGGCTTGGCAGAGAGCTGATCGGAGGCGACAACCGGCCGCTCATCCAGACGATGATAACTACCCCGCTGACCTCGCCCGAAAAGGCTGTCGACGAGGCGAAATACGCTCTTGACCTCGGCTGCCGCGTCGTGAGGACTGCCTTCAAGGACAAGGTCGAGACCCAGGGGCTTGAAAAGCTGGTAAAAAGTTTTTCTGGAGAAATAATCGCCGACATCCATTTCGATTACAGGCTTGCGCTTGCGGCGATAGAGTGCGGAGTTAGCGGGATCCGTTTCAATCCGGGCAACATCGGCTCTTCCGACCGCGTGGACGCAATCCTTGAAGCTGCCAAAAAACGTCCTGAACTTGCGATCAGGATCGGCGTGAACGGAGGATCTTTAGATAAAAAAATCCTCAGCAAATACAACGGTATAACTTGGGAAGGCCTCGCAGAGAGCTCGATCTTTTGGGCAAGATACCTTGAAGAGCGCGGCTACTTCAACTTCAAAATTTCGGCGAAATCGTCAAATGTCCGTGAAACTGTCGCCGCCTGCAGAAAAATCAGGGAACTCAGCGACGCGCCGCTCCATGTCGGTATAACCGAAGCCGGCGGAGGAAAGCACGGGATAATCAAGGGGACAGCCGGGATCGCGGTCCTGCTCTCGGAGCACCTGGCCGACACCTTCAGGGTAAGCCTGACAGCCGGGATAGACGAGGAGATCCGGACAGCCAACATGATCCTGAAATCACTCGACCTGCTTGAAAAAGGTGTCGAGATCGTAAGCTGCCCGACCTGCGGCAGAACTCACGGAAAGGTCATCGAATACTACAACCGGCTTGAAAAGTGGCTCGACGAGAAGCGCTGGTGGCTGCTGCCGAAACTCAAAGTCGCCGTCATGGGCTGCGAGGTGAACGGTCCAGGCGAAGCCAAGGATGCCGATCTCGGGATGGCACTAGGCAAGGATTGTGCGATTTACTTTGAACACGGTGAAATCATTAAAAAATTTGATGATCAGGACGCTGCGTTCGACTATCTGACTGATAGAGTGCGGGAGATAGAAAAGATAAGCTAACCTTTTGCCTTCTTTAGTGATTCTAAAATATTTCCAGCGATTTCTTCAGTAATTCCTGATATCTGCATCAGTTCGTCGACACCGGCTTCCGAAATTTTCTGAAGTGTCCCGAACCTCTCCAGAAGCGCAAGTTCGCGCTTTAATCCGACACCTTTGACTTCGGCAAGAGAGGATGTAAGCTTGTTTTTCCTCAGCTCGCGGTTGTAGGTGATCGAAAAACGGTGGCTCTCGTCACGGATCGACTTGACCGTGAGGGCAAAGATCGAATCCTGAAGCACAAGCTCGTTGCCGAATTTATCCAGAAGCAGTTCCATCCCCTTGATTTTTTTACGGTCTTTGATGATCCCGGCAATCGGGAGATACCCATGCAGCACTGAATCGACAGAAGAGATCTGCCCTGCCCCGCCGTCGATCAGAAGCAGCGACGGTCTCTCGAAATCGCCTGCCTGCCAGTGTTTCAGGAGTCTGGAGGCGACCTCTCTGAGAGAGCCGAAATCGTCAACGCCGCTCACGGTCTTTATCTTGAACTTTTTATACTTTTTTCTCACGAACCTGCCGTTTTCCCACCAGACGGCACCGCAGACAGAGTACTCGCCGTAGAGCGTCGAGATGTCGATGCAGCATATCGAAGTGACATCCGTCTGCAGAAATTCAGACAAAATATTTAATGTTTTTGCCGTCTTGCCGGATTCGCTGAGATAGACCTTGACACTTTGCTCAAGGTTTGCCTCAAGCATTTTCTGGATCTCGCCGCCGACATTTCCGATCTTTTTGAAATCTTTTCCCAGAAGCGTCGAGATCTGTTCGGGATCGACGACGTTCGGAAAGACGTTCAGGCGCTCCGGAAGATGGTTGGCAAGCGAGGAATAGAAGGAAACCAGAAAGACCGGGATCCAAATTTCGAGCGTCGGGAACTCGCCGTTCACAGTCAGCGACTTCAGGTAGACGAGCTTCCCGTCGGCATACCTGGCGACCGCGGCAAATAGCACATCCCCGTGCTGCCTGAAGCAAAGGTTGTCTGCTACCCCGCTGCCGGTAAATTCGACGCTGTACCTCTTCTGCATCTCTGGAAGCATGATAAGCAGATCCCGCAGCTTCACGGCGTTTTCAAAGTTGAGCGCATTTGCACTTGTCTCGATCTTTTCTTTAATGATCCCCGACAGTTCCCGCCACTTTTTGCCTTGAAGGACCTCGATCACGCTCTTCAGATTCGCCATGTACTGCTCCGCCGTGATCTTCCCCATACAAGGGCCTGGACAGAGGCCGATCTGGTAGTTTATGCACCCTTTCGGATGCTTGTCGCTGCAGTATTTCAGCGGGTAGACCACCTGCAGCAGGCTCTTCAGCGAGTTCATCAGCCCTACCTGAGTGAATGGACCGCGGACGAACTGCATCTTCTTCGTGATCTGGCGCGTCACGATGAGCCGAGGGAACTCCTCATCAGTTACCGCGAGGTACGGATATGTCTTGTCATCCTTGAGCTCAACGTTGAAAAAGGGCTGTCTCGCCTTTATCAGAAGGTTTTCGAGGATCAAAGCCTCGGTCTCGGAGTTCGCGATTATTATTTCTACGCTCACGGCCATTGCCATCAAAGCGCCGATCATCGCTCTGCTGTCGGTCCTGAAGATATACTGAGAGACCCTTGCGCGGAGGTTTTTAGCCTTTCCGATGTAGATAACTCTGCCCTCTGTATCCTTGAAAAGATAGACTCCCGGCTTTTCCGGAAGATTCAAAAGAAGATCATCATCAATGGTATAGGAATTCCCGCTGTTCAAAGCATCAACCGATAAGAGTGAGTGGAGAATAAATGGCGACCCCAGGCGGATTCGAACCGCCGTTGGTGACGTGAGAGGCCACTGTCCTAACCACTAGACGATGGGGTCAAAAAGTGGATCCCGAACAAGGATTCGAACCTTGATTGACGGAGCCAGAATCCGTAGTCCTGCCATTGGACGATCCGGGATCACATTATTTGTATATGCGGGCGTAGACCTTGTCATCCCAAGCGATGACATAGATTTTATGCCAGTAAGCCGTTTTGCGGAGATTGTAGAAGACATAGACCTGAAAACCGGCTTCACTGGTCTGAAGCTCACTCTTCACCATGTCGTCTCCGACAAAAAGCATCTGGATCTGCTTGACCGAAGTCTCGAAATCCTTCATCAGCTGATACTTGTCGTCACCAACTTTGGCAGCCTGATTCGGAAGGTAGGCAAGATTCAGATCCTTCGCATATAAACCGCAACTCAAAAGTAACAGAACCAAAAAAACGGCGGCATTATAGTGGAACGAACCCGTCATGTCAACTATTTTTTTCATAATTTTCATTTTTGTCGCGCTCGTCCGTCGTTTTATTTCGCTTCGTTCTGCAATTGTTTGATTTTTTCCTTGAGAGCCTTCTCTACTTCCCAGATCTCCTTGAGCTGCTTTCTAGCCTCTTCGTCAGCCTTTTTGGTGTCTTCGATAAGCTTCTTGAGGTTGTCGCGCTCCTGATTCTCCTTTGCGAGCTCCTCAGGCGTGATGCGGACACCGTCGATCAGATAGAAGTTGAACGAAAGCGGCTGATCCGGATCCCACTCTTCCGGGATATCCTTGACGACGGTCTTGAAGACCTTAACGCTGCTCGGAAGAAGCGAAGTTCTGAGACCCTCGTATCTCATATCGGTGACAGGAAGGAAATTCTCTGCATAGATGACATCGCCGTTTTTATCTTTGAATCTTACACGGATGCCGACTCTGATCATGTCGAGGTCGCTGCTGCCGTTGAGGATCGTTCCGGTAAGCTCTGCCATTCCGGGACGGTCAGGGATCTTTCTGCCTGTGATCTCGTCGATCTTGATAAGTCCCTTGTAGTTCTTGAGAAGGCCGGCAAGTCTAGCCTGCTCCTCGTTGCGTGCAGTGATTTCAAGCATGAGATCCTGCTGCTCTACTTTGTAGGCCTCACCCTCCTTTACGACACGTACCGTAAAAATAAGGCTCTGGTCTTCGTTCATGACATTTGCCATACGACCCATGTTCGAGGTCCTGCCGGTCGCCTCGATAAAGGCCTTTGTCTCGGCGTCGATAACAAGATTTGCGTGTGCAGTCCTGAGTTCCGCACCGATCTTTCCCTTGTAGGTCGATGTCGCGTAATCCTTGAAATCATCGAAGGAAACAGCCTTTTTCATCTCGGATGAAAGCCAGTTGTCATAAACCTCCTGCAGTGTTCCCTGTTTGCCGTCGGAAGCGTCTCTGACAGCATAAAGATAACCCTGAATAAACGCATCGACCTGATCCTGAAGAGATTGCTTCTTTTCGCATCCGACCAAAGCGAGCAAAAGCGCAAACAAAACGATAATCTTTTTCATAATTCCTCCTGAAAAAATTAAAACCACTGATTTTCTTTACCTAAAAATCGATGTCAAGAATATAGCTGCCCGTAATGTTCATTGCAGAGATATTTGAGCTCTCGCTCATGAACGGGGTTACCTTAATAAGGTATTTTTCACCCTTTTTCACACTTTTCGAGATATAGCTGTACCTGTTGAATCCTATCCTCTCGATCATGTCGTCGGACTGTGCGACGACAACGTCGTCCAGGTAGAGCGTCAGAACAGTGTTGATATCGAAGGGATTCTGGGGATCGCGCATGGTTTCGGCATACAGAAAACCGTCGTTTTCTATCTCTATTTCAAAGAAATTTTCATAAAAATCGCGGTTCGTATCGAAAAATCCGCGGTAACTGCCGCTCGCGCTTACTTTGACCGGAGTTTTGTCAGTATCCTGAGTCCAGTCGCGTATCTCGCTCTCCGAGGCGCGGACCGAGAGATCCATCGTATCTCCCGAGTTTTTCTCGCACCTGTTGATATAGATCCCGAGCAGAAGAGATTCCGTACTGCCCGTCCTTCTTGCAAAAAATTTAATAGATCCGGCAGGTTCGATGTAGGCAAAAGGCAGGAGCGAGCTGTCAAAAACGTGCATCCCCACCTCCCCGGCCCCGGATGAACCGAGCGTGATTTCATACCTTTCCGCAGTATCAGGGAACTCGCATTTGAAAAAGCGCCAGCCGCAGTCGTCAGACTCGGCCATGACCTTAGCGCTGCCGGATCCGTCGAACTCGAGATGCGGTATTTTTTCTCCCCTCTTTATATCAAGCGTATATCCAATCCCCCGTCCGACAAGGTCGAAATAGAGCGAACCGCTGAAGGGCATCACCATGTTGATGACATTTGTCTCCCTGCCGCTCAGCTGACTTGCACGGAGCGGAATTGCTCCGCCGCTCGTTATCTGGTAGTTCGCAGCCCACATCTCGGCAATGAAGGGCTCGGCAGAATCAGGCGTGACCAATATCGAAATCAGATCGCCGCGCTCGAGGATGAACCTGAACCAGTCCTCGTCGTCCGTAACCGCGCCGGAGGCTCCCTTTTTGTCCTCTGCAAGAGCTCCAGAGACAGAATCAGATAAAATTATATTTGCATAACCGTATATATCGTTCGGCTCAAGCTCCTCGTCTTCAGGCTGCTTTCTGAACGAAACGGAAAATTTCTCAGATGACAAATCACTGAAATCGTTAAGAACTTTCCCGAAGACCAGAAGATTTCTCGAAACCGGGTAGAGACTTGCATAAATCAGAGGATCGAGCTTTCCGCTGTAAAAATCCTCGTCGTCGCTTCCGCCGGCGACCTCACCGCTTCCGCAGTCAAGTATATAGGCGAACTTGTCGTTAATTAACTCCGGTGTATCGATATTCATCTGGTAATAGCCAGGCTCGGAAAAATCGAGTTCAAAGATCCTGACTGTATCATCGGGCCCTCGGAAACCGAGAGTTTTGGTCTCTTCGCTCTCCAGCCGCTCATAATCCGGCTCGTCGCAGATAAAACCTGTGATCACCCTGAAATAATAGTCAAAACCTCCGACCGGCTCGGCATCGTCGTGAGTGTTCCGCCTGTCTCCGATCTCAAAAAACTGCCAGCCTCCTGTTGAGGTGATAAACTCGACAATGTATCTGCCCTCTCTGCCGATGAGGGCGAAGGTATAGTTCCCGAGAGTATCCGTATGGGCTATGTATGGCTGGAAGCCGGCGTCGGTCGTCTCGAACTCGAAGAAGACCCTTGTTCCTACAGGACGCCAGATTTTGACGATATCCCTGTCGGAGAGAACCCCCTGCGGCTTGTTGATCCTCCCGCGGTATGCGATCCCTTCCTCTATTTCAAAGGCGTTGTAAAGCATTTCGTTGGGTTCGGCAACAAGTATATAGTCGTGAGGATCGGCAAGATGTTCATTCCCACAGGCCAGCAGAAACAGAAGAAAAAGCGGTGAAAAAAGTCTAAAAAGCCTTGTCAAAACGGATCTCCGGAAACAAAAAACCAAAAACGCTCCAGTCTAACAAAAAAAAATAAAAAAATACACATCTGCAAACTATCAAATTGACTTAACCTTGGTTAAAATTATACTCCTTGCTTGTTTTTTTGTATGAGGCTGGTTGTATATGATGGGTTCCGGGCTTATAGATAAGGTTTTAGGCTTTCTCAAAAAAGATCCCGATTCAGCTATCTCAAAAGAGGCTCAGCAGGTTCTCGAAAAGATACCGAGCCTTGACCTAAACGAACTTCTCCGCGACATCAAATCGGCGAAGCTTCTTGCCGAGATAAACAAGGATCCCAACAACGCAGACAACTTCATCCAGCTGGCCGAATACTACAAAAACCACAAAAAAATCGACAACGCGATCAATATTTACCTCTCGATCGCGCAGCGCGAGCTTGAACATCAGAATTTCCTTCAGTCCTCGAACTACATCCAGATGGCGATGAAGCTTGAACCGGACAACGGTCCGCTCAACATGTTCAGCGCCGATATCGACATAAGGACAGGCAAGTTCGCCGAGGCTGCAGACAAATACCGTGCGGCTGCTAACTACTTCATCAAAAAGGATGACAGGCTCACCGCGATCTACCTTCTCCGGAGGATAATGGACATGAACCGGGCCTCCATGCGGGATCTGCTGAATCTGGCAAGCATCATGATCCACGAGGAGATGTTCGACGAGGCTGAAAAGATTCTCAACTCGGTTCGTGAAAAACACAGGAACGGAACGGTCGCCAACCTCTTCGACCGCGAATCCTGCCTTCTTATGCTCTACTCGATGCGAAAGGACGATCAGGATATCCTGGCGGAGCTGATCGAGACCCGTATCGAGCTTCACCACTATGAAAACGCCCTCGTCCTGCTGAAAAAGCTGGTCGCCAAGGATCCGAACAATATCAATTTCCTGAAGCGTCAGGCTTTTGTCTACAAGCAGTTGAACGATATCGACAATGCCGTCAAGATTTTCAAGAATATCGCAAATATCTACGCGAAACAGAACAATCTGATTTACCGCAATATCTTCTACTATAAGGTTTTGAAGTACTCGCCGAACGATATCGAGGCGCTTTCGGTCCTCGGCAAGGATGCAGAGCTTAGAAGAAACCTTGACGACAAGATCGAAAACACCGATTCACGCATCAGATTCGTTGACCTTCCGAAAGACGAAGACAAGACTAACTAGGCACTCCTGCTTGATTTTTCACATTTTACTGTTATGTGACAGTAACTGTTTTTGGAGTTTGATATGAGGTTTTTTTCAACTCTTTTTACCTTTTTCCTTACCGCCGCTCTCTTCGGAGAGACTCTGTTTGTCAGACTTTACGACGACTCGAAACCTGTCACCAAGGCTCTGGTCAAAAGCTGCGAAATCGAAAGCATCTACAAAATAAAACGCAGCAGTTTTTATGCCGTCCACACAAAAAATTCATTAAAATCAGCAACTTGTCTCAAAGCTTTACCTATGATCGATAGCGTTGAGGCGGATAAAAAAATCGATATCACGTTCAAAAGCAACGACCCCTATTTCAAAAATCAGTGGCATCTTCAGAACACGGGGCAGCGGGGAACTGCCGGTAACGACGCCAGGGTCGCCGAGGCTTGGGAAATCATCGAAGAGCTCGGCCTTGAGCCTGGCAAGGGGGTAAAAATCGGCATCATCGACGATGCCTTTGACCTTCACCACCCGGATATGGAGGGCAAATTCCTGAAGGGTTACGACCTCGAAGACGATGACGACTATCCCTATGCCGACGAGAACGAGCCTCACGGGACCTGCGTTTCAGGGGTCGCCGCGGCTGTCAGAGACAACAAAACCGGGGTCGCCGGCGGATGTCCCGGCTGCAAGATCGTTCCGGTAAGAGCGGGATCCTCCTTCGGCGAGGGCGAAAAGATGGCTTTAGCCTTCAACTTCCTGCTCGACAGAGGCGTCCACATCATCACGAACAGCTGGGGACCTGCCGACAACTCCGGTCATGTCGAAATGCCGGAAGTCCTTCAGGAGATAATCGGGCACGCAAGAAAATACGATCGCGACGGGCTTGGCGTAGTTATCTTCTTCGCTGCCGGCAACGGTAACGAAGACATCAGCGCCGACGAGAGCTTCGACGGTTTTGCGGCAAACGAAAACGTCATCGCAGTCGGTGCCGTCAACGCCTACGGGATCCGCTCGAACTACAGCGATTTCGGCAGGGATCTCGACATTCTTTCACCCTCCTCCGACACGGATTCAGACTATCTCTGGAACCCGTTCGCGATCGAGACGACGAAAGACGGTATCTGGACGATCGACGCCAGAAGCTACTTCGGCTACTCATCAACGGATTACACCGGATTTTTCGGAGGGACCAGCAGCGCGACGCCTCTTGCGGCTTCGATCGCTGCACTTCTGATCGGGGCATACCCGCAGCTTAGCCGCGATGAACTTTACGAGATCCTGACGACGACTGCGGACAAGGTCTCGCCGAACGACGCGATGTACGACGAGAACGGCTTCAGCGAAAAGTACGGCTACGGCAGAATCAACGCGGCGGCGGCCGTTTCGGAGCTCTGCAAAAGGCATGAATGTACAGGAGGGCTTCCCGAGATCGAGGAGGAGACCTACCCGGCGGAAGAGCTTGACTACGAGCTTACCGACAGCGATATGACAGAGTTTCCCGACGATGACCTGGCGCCGGTCAAAGTGAAAGGCGACGGATGTTCAACTACATTTATTGATTGGAGATTTTGATATGGAAAAGGAACAGTTCCGAAAAAACCTGAAGGAGTATCTGACCATTGTTTTCATGGCGGTCCTGCTCGCCTTCAACTACATCATCTTTATCATCGAGAACAAATTCGCGCCTGCCGGACTCAGCGGTGTCGCGATCATGCTGCAGTACAAGCTGGGGCTCAACATCGGTCACTTCACACTGATGGTGAACATCCCGCTCACGGTCCTCGCCATGATCTTTGTCAACCGTAGATTCGCGCTCCGCTCGTTTCTCTTCACCGTCGCCTACTCTGTCGCATACATGGTTTTGTACGAATACCGCGAACCGCTTCTCGGAGGCTATATCTACCGGGCGAACGGCGTTGACACGGTGCTTCCCGTACTCGCCGCAGGCATCGTGAACGGCTACATCTACGGCATGACATTCAAATCGAACGCATCGACCGGCGGTGTTGACATCATCGCCAAGCTGATAAGCAAAAAATTCCCCGCCTTCAACTTCGTCTGGGTGATTTTTATCCTCAATGTTGCCGTCGCCGTCGCCAGCTACTTCGTCTACGGGGAACCGGATGAGACCGGCAGGATGATTTACGACATGAAACCGGTACTTCTTTGCATCATCTACAGTTTCGTCACATCAAGGATCGGGGATTTTGTCCTCAAGGGCAACGAAGGCGGCATCAAATTCGAGATCATCACCGAACACGCGGAGGAGATCTGCCAGGACATTTTTGACGAACTTCACCACGGTGCAACGATTTCAACTGTCCGCGGCGTCTACAGCGGCAAGGAGAAGCAGCACATCATCTGCGTCATCAACAAGCATCAGCTCAACGAGTTCAAAAACATCCTCTACAAATACCCTGACGCCTTCGCATTCGTATCTTCCGTTGATTCGATGATAGGAAGGTTCGTCAGCGTAAAAAAGCGGGTCATTTAAACGCCGTCGCTCCCCTACCCTAAATTTCCTGCTAATTCGACGGTAAAACC
>JAEEGL011116604.1_pt1 | contig 24551 bp, 21 predicted proteins | sample 9134231 | NCBI WGS metagenome assembly JAEEGL01 (sample SAMN16246548, study PRJNA631951) | gut metagenome | biome: gut microbiome; feature: rumen; material: fiber-attached | host: Bos | place: Iran: Karaj | collected 2018-10
GATTGTCAGCTTTCTACGTTCATTTATACAAAGATTAAGGTGATGAAGCGTGAGGCTTATGGCTTCACCGACGACCGCTATTTCGAACTCCGGCTGCTGGCCCTGCACGATGCCGGTATCACGTCATTCCTGTGAAGACCCCCAAAAAAACATAGAGGGCGGCTGGAGGTAAATTCGACGCAAATTACAGTTTTTTATATATAAAGCGGTGAAAGAGTCGGAGTTTTTTCGTAATTTTGCACCCTAAAATAGGAAGCATCAGAAAAAATGAACGAAGAAAAGAGAACAAACCCGTTTTTCGAGGACTACAAGACGCCCCACGACACCGTGCCCTTCGACCGCATCCGTCTGGTGGATTACGAGGAGGCTTTCATGGAAGGCATACGCCGCGACAACGAACAGATAGAGAAAACCATCAACAACCCTGCCAAGCCGACCTTCGACAATACCATCATCGACAAGGAGGAGGACCGCGAGGGCTACTATGACCTGCTCGAACGCGTGTCAACGGTATTCTTCAACCTGCTCTCTGCCGAAACCAACGACGAGATGGATGCGCTGGCGCAGAAGATGCAGCCCATCCTGACGCAGCACGCCAACGACGTGAGACTGAACGAACGGCTGTTTGAGCGGGTGAAATACGTGCACCGTCACCATCGCAAGCTGACGCCCGAGGAGCAGATGCTGCTGGAGAACACCTATCAGGGATTCGTGCGCAGCGGTGCCCTGCTCGACAAGAAGGGGAAAGAGCGGTTGCGCCAACTGACAGAGGAGGCCTCGATGCTCTCGCTGCAGTTCTCGCAGAACCTGTTGAAGGAACAGAAGGCCTTCACGCTGCAGATCACCGACGAGAAACAGCTCGACGGTCTGCCCCAGACAGCCATCGACGCTGCCGCAGAAGAGTCGAAGCAACGAGGACTAGAAGGCTGGACCTTCACGCTGGACTACCCCTCGTTTTCACCCTTCATGACCTACAGCACACAGCGCGACCTGCGCAAGCAGCTCTACATGGCCCGTAACACGGTGTGCACCCACGACAATGCAGAGAACAACCTGGCCATCTGTCAGCGACTGGTGAACCTGCGCCGTGAGGTGGCTCAGCTGCTGGGCTACAAGACATACGCCGACTACGTGCTGAAACGCCGCATGGCCTCAAACACCCGCAGCGTCTATAAGCTGCTGAACGACCTCATCGATGCCTACAAGCCCACGGCCGTCAAGGAGCGTGAGGAACTGAAGAAGATGGGGAAAGGCGAAGTGAAGCCTTGGGATGCCAGCTTCTACAGCCACAAGCTGCAACTGAAGAAATACAATATCGACGCGGAGATGCTGCGCCCCTACTTCCAACTGGAGAAGGTGATAGAGGGCGTGTTCGGACTGGCCAACCGCCTGTATGGCATCACCTTCAAGGAGAACAAGGACATTCCCGTCTATCATCCTGACGTAAAGGCCTACGAGGTATATGACAAAGACGGCTCCTATCTCGCCGTGTTCTATGCCGACTTCCATCCGCGCAAGGGAAAGCAAGGCGGCGCCTGGATGACAGAGTATCAGGGACAGTTTATTGATAAGAAAGGAGAAAACGTGCGTCCGCATGTGTCGGTGGTGATGAACCTGACGAAGCCCACGGCTGAGAAGCCAGCCCTGCTGACGCTGAGCGAGGTGGAAACCTTCCTGCATGAGTTCGGACACTCGCTGCACGGCATGTTTGCCAACACACGCTTCGAAAGCCTCTCAGGTACCAACGTGTGGTGGGACTTCGTAGAGCTGCCTTCGCAGTTCATGGAGAACTATTCCATCGAGAAGGAGTTCCTGCGCACCTTCGCCTTCCACTACGAGACAGGCGAGCCCCTACCCGACGAGTTGATTGACCGCATCGTAAAGAGCCGTAACTTCATGAGCGCCACAGCCTGCCTGCGACAGGTGTCGCTCGGACTGCTTGACATGGCCTACTACACGCAAAAGCAGGCGTTCAACGAGGACATAATGCCCTTCGAGAAAAAGGCCTGGAAGAAAGCCATCCTGGGAAAACAGCTGCCCGACACCTGCATGACGGTACAGTTCTCACACATCATGGCTGGCGGCTATGCGGCAGGCTACTACAGCTACAAATGGGCAGAGGTGCTCGATGCCGACGCCTTCGCCGTGTTCAAGAAGCACGGCATCTTCGACCAGGCGACAGCCCAGTCGTTCCGCGACAACATCCTCTCGAAAGGCGGCACGGAGCACCCCATGACGCTCTACAAGCGCTTCCGTGGCGGCGAGCCCACCATCGACGCGCTGCTCAAGCGAAACGGCATAAAACCCCAAAAGACCCAAAAATCCCATAAGACCCATTAGCCCTATGAACGATAAGCAACTGAAACTGGACTGCCGCTACCTGCGCATGGCTCGCATCTGGGCAGAGAACTCCTACTGTCAGCGCCGACAGGTGGGCGCACTGGTGGTGAAGAACCAGATGATCATCAGCGACGGCTATAACGGTACGCCGACAGGATTCGAGAACGTGTGCGAAGACGAGAACAACGTGTCGAAGCCCTATGTGCTGCACGCCGAGGCCAACGCCATAACCAAGCTGGCACGCTCTAACAACAACAGCGACGGCGCCACCATCTACATCACGGCTTCGCCTTGCATTGAGTGTGCCAAACTGATCATCCAGGCAGGCATCAAGCGCGTAGTCTATGGCGAGAAATACCGTCTGACCGACGGCATCGAACTCTTGGAACGAGCTGGTATTGAAGTAGTTTACTTAGAAGTATGAACAAGCAGACATTTTCCCCCCTGTGGCTGGCACTGGCCACCATCATAGGCATCCTGATCGGTGTCTTTTATACTAATCACTTTGGAGGCAACCGACTGAGCATCATCAACTCGGGCACCAACAAACTGAACAACCTGCTGCACATCGTCGATGACCAATATGTGGACACCGTCGATGTGAACGCATTGGTGGAGAAGGCGATGCCCACCATTCTGAGCGAACTAGACCCCCACTCCGTCTATATCTCTGCCAAGGACAAGCAGACGGCAGAGGATGACCTGCGCGGCTCATTCTCAGGAGTAGGCATCGAGTTCACTATCAGAAAGGACACGCTGCGCGTGCAGAACGTGATTAAGAACGGGCCATCGGAGCGTGCCGGCGTGCTGGCTGGCGACAAGATTGTGGAGGTAGATGACTCCTCATTCGTAGGCAAGACGCTGACCAACGAGGAGGCCATGCACAGACTGAAAGGTCCGAAGGACACGAAGGTGAAACTCGGCATCGTGCGACGCGGCGAGAAGAAGCTGCGCCACATCACCGTGACACGCGGCGAGATACCCATGCACAGCGTGAACGCCACCTATATGCTTGACGATGAGACGGGCTACATACGCATGAAGAACTTCGGCGACAACACCTACCCGGAACTGCTGATCGCCCTGGCCGAACTGGCCCAGCAGGACTTCCAGAACCTGGTAATCGACCTGCGCGGCAATACAGGCGGCTATCTGGGATCGGCCGTACAGATCGCCAATGAGTTCCTGCCAAAGAACAAGCTCATCGTCTATACCGAAGGACGCCGCTCACAGCGCCAGGAGTTCCGCAGCGACGGACGCGGCAGCTATCAGGACATTCCACTGGTCATCCTGATTGACGAAGGCTCAGCCTCGGCTTCTGAGATTCTGGCCGGTGCCATACAGGACAACGACCGAGGCACCATCATAGGCCGCCGCTCGTTTGGTAAGGGACTGGTACAGCAGCCCATCGAGTTCAACGACGGTTCGATGATGCGTCTGACCATTGCCCGCTACTACACGCCCTCAGGACGTTGCATCCAAAAGCCCTACACCAGCGGACAGGACAAGGACTATGAGGAGGACATCATGATACGCTATCAGCATGGCGAATTCTTCTCGCAGGACAGCATCAAGCACACCGGCCCTGAATACAAGACGGGCAACGGCCGCATTGTCTATGGCGGTGGCGGCATCACACCCGACATCTTCGTGGGCGAAGACACCACCAACTACACCTCTTATTATAAAGAGGCCACGATGTCGGGACTCATCCTGCAGTTTGCGTATGAATATACCGACGACCATCGCACGGAACTGGCGAAATATGAAGACGTGAAGTCGCTGGAACAGCTGATGAAGAAGCAGAACATGGTGGAGAAGTTTGTGAACTATGCCGACAAGCAAGGCCTGAAGCGCCGCAACCTCATGATTCAGAAGTCGCACCATCTGCTGGAACGCTACATCCACAGCCGTATCATCTACAACATTCTCGACGAACAGCAATGGATAGAATTCCTCAATGCCGACGATCCTGCCATCATCGAGACGCTGCGACTGTTCAAGGCTGGAGAGGCATTCCCCAGTGCACCGTCAGACAAAGAGAAAGAGGGGAAAAAGCTAACGATGAGCTACGACTACAGGCAAACACATCGTGCCTACACGATGATAGCCTGTGCTTAGCAGAAGCGGATATCGGTAATAAGCTGAGCGCCCACATGGGCGTTCAGTTTTTTTACGAACTCCTGACGGCGCATGCTCAGGTCGGCCCGTAAAGCAGGAACGCTCAGACGGACAAAGAGCGTCTGATTGTAGATAGTGACGCCTGTGGTGAAACGGGCGATGGCTTCGCCTGCCACCTCAGGCCATGCCTCTATGAGCCGCTTCTGCAAGAGAGGCGTCTCCAAACCTTGAGCGCGCAGGTTGCGCATAATCAGGTCGCTAATCGATGCTACGTCACGTTTGAACATTTAGCTGATCCTCCCGTCTTCAACATGAAACAAACGATGGTCGAAATGTCCCTGCTGCAGAATCTGGTCGAGATGGTCGCGATTGGTGTCGGTAATGAAAATCTGTCCGAACTGCGGCCCAGAGACCAATTCCACAATCTTCTCTACACGATGGGCATCGAGCTTGTCAAAAATATCATCGAGCAGCAGGATGGGAAGATTGGGAGCAGAAGCTTCTGATGCATAAGGCGAGAGGCTACGACGCAAAAAGTCAAACTGAGCCAGTTTCAGGGCGATGACAAAAGTTTTCAGCTGGCCTTGCGACCCTTCACGACGCATGGGGTGACCATCGAGCAGAATCTCCAAGTCATCGCGATGAACGCCGTGAAGCGAATAGCCCACCGCACGGTCTTTCATACGGTCACGCTGGATGACCTGAAGCAGCGGGCCGCGCTGGCAATGGGAAGTGAAGCTGAGCGACACCTGTTCGTGGCCCTCGGAGATCTTCTCATAGAACTCTTGGAAAAGCGGTGTCAGCTCCTTCACAAGCTGGTCGCGACGCTGATAGATAATCTCACCCTCGGCGGCCATCTGCTCCTCGAGGATGGAGAGCACATCAGGATCAGGCTCACGGTCTTCCTGCTTCAAGAGCATATTGCGCTGTTGGAGAGCCTTGTTGTAGCGATTGAGCGTCTCCATATACGAACGGTCCATCTGCGAGATGACCATATCCAACAGGCGACGTCGCTCCTCGCTGCCCCCTTCTATCAGCAGGCTGTCGCCAGGCGAGACCATCACCAAGGGAATGAGCCCAATATGCTCCGACAGGCGGCGATACTCTTTCTTGCCACGACGGAAGTGCTTCTTCGTGCCCCGCTTCATGGCGCAGGAAATAGAGAAATCATCATATTCGCCCTCAATCATAAAGAACTCCTCGGAATGACGGATGACCAGCGAATCCTGCGTCGTCGTAGTTGAATGACAGAACGACAAAAAGTAAACGGCATCCAGCACATTGGTCTTCCCTGCCCCATTGTGTCCAATGAAACAATTGAACTTCGGCGACAGCTCCAAAGAAGCATCACTGATGTTCTTATAATTGAGTATTGAGAGTTTCTTTAGAATCATTGTCAGGCATTTTGACTGCAAAATTACTGCTTTTAAGGCTTAAAAACGAAAAAAGTTTGAAATAAATTTCAATATGTGCGATAAATTCTGTAATTTTGCGCCGCAATTATTATGTAAACGAGTAAAATCGTAAAAAAGACAAAGTAAAACAATAAAAAAATAATGGCAGAACAAAACACAAACCAGAGCGCTGCACCCCAGACGGAACAGACGCTCAACCAGAGTGAAGCACTCGTACTCAAGTACAAGAACGCAATCATTGCCTGCGTGTGCGTGATCGTATTAGTAGTAGCAGGCTACGTTGGATTTGAGAACTTCTACAAGGCTCCGAAAGAGAGAGAGGCCAGCACCGCTATGGCTAAGGCTCAGGAGTTCTTTGCAAATCAGGACTATGTCATCGCCCTCAATGGCGACAGCGTAAGCATGAAGGGATTCCTGCAGATTGCCGACGACTATAGCTCGACGAAGGCTGGCAACCTGGCTAACCTCTATGCCGGACTCTGCTACGCTCACACCGACCAGTGGGAGAATGCAGTGAAGTATCTGGAGAAGTATGACGGCCAGAGCGACCAGATGGTATCGCCCGCCGCTCTTGGCGCACTGGGCAACGCTTATGCCCACATGAACGACCTCGACAAGGCCGTGGCTACGCTGAAGAAGGCTGCTGAGAAGGCTGACAACAACTCTCTCTCACCCACCTTCCTGATTCAGGCTGCTCAGATTCTGGAGAGCCAGGATAAGAAGGACGAGGCTCTGAAACTGTACAAGCAGGTGAAGGAAAAGTACTTCCAGTCTATGCAGTACCAGACGATCGACGAATATATCGAGCGTGCCAGCAAGTAAACAACTATGGCAACAAAAAATCTCTCAGAATATAATGTAGAGCGCGTGCCCGATGCCTCGAACATGATTTTCGGCATCGTGGTAGCAGAGTGGAATCCTGAGATTACAGGAGCGCTGCTTGACGGCTGTGTGTCAACGCTGGAGAAGCACGGCGCGCTGCCCGAAAACATCCACGTGAAGACGGTGCCCGGCTCATTCGAACTGATTTACGGTGCTCACCAGATGACACTCAACGACGGCTATGACGCCGTAATCATCCTGGGCAGCGTGATCAGAGGCGAGACGCCCCACTTCGACTACATCTGTCAGGGCGTGACTGAAGGCATCGCCCGCCTCAACGCCACCAGCAACATTCCCGTAGTCTATGGCCTGCTGACCACCAACAACCTGCAACAGGCACAAGACCGTGCAGGCGGGCGCTTGGGCAACAAAGGCGACGAATGTGCAGTCGTAGCCATCAAGATGGCAAAATTCTAAAGAGATACAACACGAATAGAAAAAGGATTCCGACTTGGAATCCTTTTTTTGTTATATTGCTGTCAGCGATTTCAGTTCACGAGATCTTCCAGTTTTCTCTATTCAGTTCTCCTCGCTATCGCCAGCCCGAAGGATGATGCTGGTAGCTCCGATGGTGAACAGTTGGCCATCGGTGATGACACGGCGCTCGCGAGGCGGTATCTCCACATTATCGACAAAAGTGCCGGTATTGCTGTTGGTGTCACGAAGCACATACTTCAGCCGTCCCTGCTTATCGCGTGAAACCTGAATGGCACAATGCAACAGATCGACGCTGGGGTCAACCGTCTCAATAGGCGTAGTGATAGGATTGCCCTTCTGATAGCGACCAATGGTGTTGTCGCCCATCTTCAGCGGAAGCACCTGCTTGTAGTGGAACACATTCTCAATGACCACGATGCTGCCACAGTTGACATCGGTATCGCCCGCAAGGTCAGCCTCAGTCTGTTTGTTCTCCTCCTTCTGCGTGGCACGCAACTTGGAGACACCCATGCGAATGCCGAACTGCTTACCACACTCAGTGCACTGAAACACCAGCGACTGACCAGCCGCATAACGTGTCTCATCAAAAGTGATGTAGTTGTCGCACTTGGGACAGCGTACTCTCTTCATATCGACAAAAGAGGGATTTACCTTATTTATATATATAAGAGATTATTGCTTGATCTTCAGCACCCAAGCTTCACGGAACGAACTGTCCTTCTGGCGAAGACTGCGAAGCTCATTCTGTGCATCAGTCTCAGAAGCATAGTTGCCATAGACCACACGCACCTTGCTGGAAGAAGCCATCTCCATCGTAGTCATCTGAGAAAAACCTTTCTTGCTCAGGCGAGCCATAAACTCCTCAGCATGTTTCATGGGTGTCTGGCTGGCCAGCACGATAGTGTAACGCTCAGCAACGGCCTTGACAGGCTCAGCCTTCGGAGTCTCAGCGATACTGGTCGGAGTCTCGACAGCGTTCTCAGCCTGCATCTCTTCATCATAATCGCAAGGATTATTCTTTGCAACAGTCTGATTCTCAGCCTGATCAGCACTGGCATTATGCTGAAGGCTATTCTCATGAGAAGCCACGGCAGAAATCATGCTGCTCTGCTGAACCTCCATGCCGTCATTACTATTGGTGACAGGATTGCTGATGATGAAGAAAGCCAACACCGCTGCGGCAGCTGCCACGAAGTTGCGCACCCACGACATACGGATGACCAGCGTATCAGGCTCCTGACGGTCAGGCTCCTGAGCATCCTCCAGTTTCACCTCTTCAGCCACAGCCTCCTGCTTCTTGGCAGGCAGCGTCACCACCTGAGCGGGCTCGTCTTCGACGGTCTGATGGGCAGCAAGCAACTGCTGGAGCGTAGGCATCTCGAAAGTGCTCAGACCATAGAACTCAGGCGTCAAGATACCTGCCTCGCAAGGCTCGAACTCGTAGTGGCCCTCGTCATTCATGCGAAGCACGCCAATACCATTCAAGTCATACTCGCCCTCAGCCTCCACATGCTGCTTCAACTCAGCCACCTCTTCCTCTATGCGGCGCAAAGCCTCGGGATAGCTGATATCGTAGGTTTCAATATACGACTGCACCAGCAGATGATCGTTCAGCTGGAGCTGCGGATTGAAGCCCAAAGTGCGAAGGGGAGGCAGGAACAAACGGTCGGCTTCATCGTAACGGGCACTCATGTGATGTGCCATGAAACCGCCCAGTCCTGGGACGATAACACAGTCGTTGCTCAGCAACAGTATTTCTATATGTCTTTCTATTTCTATCATGTGTGCAAAGTTACACCTTTTTCTTGACATCAGCAAATAAAACGAGTTGAATTTCATGATTAATCTGAAAAATCTTTCCTTATACGAAATATTATTTGTACTTTTGCACATTGAAAGAAAGTATCAATTTGTAAATGGAATACATAGAAACAGCCATCAAAGGCGTGTATGTAATTGAGCCAAAAGTGTTTAGCGACGCTCGCGGCTATTTCATGGAGGCTTGGAAGAAAGCTGAATTTGAAGCGCACGTAGGTCCCGTAGAGTTTGTGCAGGACAACGAGTCAAAGTCGAGCTACGGTGTGCTGCGTGGCCTGCACTACCAGAAAGGCGACTGCTCACAGGCTAAACTCGTCCGTGTGATCAAAGGAAAGGTGATTGACGTAGCCGTCGATATCCGCAAGTCTTCACCCACATTCGGAAAATACGTGATGGTGGAACTGAGCGAGGAGAACAAGCGTCAGTTCTTTATTCCTCGTGGCTTTGCCCACGGTTTTCTGGTGCTGAGCGACGAAGCCATCTTTACATATAAGGTTGACAATCCCTATGCACCGCAGGCCGATGCCGGCATCCGCTTCGACGATCCGGAGATAGGTATCGAGTGGCCCATTGACCCCAAAGACATGCTGCTCAGCGAGAAGGACACGAAGCATCCCGGGCTGAGGGAGGCAGAGGTATTCGACTGATTTCAGCTCAACTTACTTTTATCAACTGATATTTATTTAACTCATTAGCTATGAACATTGCGATTGTAGGAACAGGCTATGTAGGCCTAGTATCAGGCACTTGTTTTGCTGAGACAGGTGTCAATGTGACTTGCGTCGATGTGGACGAGAAAAAGATAGAACGCCTGCAACAGGGCGAGATCCCCATTTATGAACCCGGACTGGATCAGCTGGTACTGAAGAACGTGAAGGCTGGCCGACTGAAGTTCACCACCGACCTGGCTTCGGTGCTGAACGATCAGGAGATTGTGTTCTCTGCCGTGGGCACGCCTCCCGACGAGGATGGTTCTGCCGACCTGAAGTATGTGCTGCAGGTGGCTCGCACCATCGGCCAGAACCTGAACCGCTATCTCGTGGTGGTGACCAAGTCAACGGTGCCCGTGGGTACAGCCCGCAAGGTGCGTCTGGCCATTGAGGAAGAGCTGAACAAGCGCGGCGTAGATGTGCCCTTCGACGTGGCCTCCAATCCTGAGTTCCTGAAGGAGGGCAACGCCATCAAGGACTTCATGAGCCCCGACCGCGTAGTGGTGGGTGTTGAGAGCGAGAAGGCGAAGAAGGCGCTGACCAAGCTCTACAAACCTTTCCTCATCAATAATTTCCGTGTGATTTTCATGGATATTCCCTCGGCTGAGATGACGAAATATGCCGCCAACTCGATGCTGGCCACGCGTATCTCGTTTATGAATGATATTGCCAACCTCTGCGAGCGAGTAGGTGCCGATGTGAATATGGTTCGTGCCGGTATCGGTGCCGACACCCGCATTGGCCGCAAGTTCCTCTATGCCGGCTGCGGCTATGGCGGAAGTTGCTTCCCCAAGGACGTGAAGGCGCTGATCAAGACGGCCGACCAGAACGGCTACTCGATGGAGGTGCTGAAGGCGGTGGAGCGCGTGAACGAGCGCCAGAAGTCAGTGCTCTTCGAGAAACTGCAGAAAGCCTACGAGGGTGAGTCGCTCGCCGGCAAGACCATTGCCATGTGGGGACTGTCGTTCAAGCCTGAGACCGATGACATGCGTGAATCGACGGCACTGGTGATGATTGGTAAACTGCTTGATGCCGGCTGCACCGTGCGCGTCTATGACCCGATTGCGATGGACGAGTGTAAGCGTCGCATCGGCGACAAGGTCATCTATTGCCGAGACATGTATGATGCCGTGCTCGATGCCGACGCCATGCTGCTGCTCACGGAGTGGAAGGAGTTCCGTCTGCCCACATGGGGCGTGATCAAGAAAGCGATGCGCCGTCCGCTGGTGATTGACGGCCGTAATATCTTCGATATCGAGGAACTGGAAGAGAACGAGTTTGAGTATTACTGCATTGGCAAGTGATGCCAGCTCGGTCGTTATGGCGGTATAACAGTATTACGAAAAGAAAGAAAAATGAAAAGGTGTCTCCCTTTGCTGACATTGATGATGCTGGTCTTTGTGTCCTGTGGGCATAAAGAAGGGACTACCGTGACCGCACCAGAAGAAAGCAAGGAGGCGAAATCGCTGCTGCAAGGCATCTGGATTGACGGGGAGACGGGCGAAGTATCGTTCCGGGCAAAGGGAGACACCATTTACTATCCCGACTCGACCAGCGTGCCAGCCCATTTCATGATTGTCAATGACTCGCTGGTGCTGGGCGATCAGCACTACCCTATTCTGAAGCAGGCGCCACACCTGTTCTGGTTCAGAAACCAGGCAGGCGACGTGGTGAAACTGGAGAAGAGCGATGACCCTAACGACGCGCTGGTGTTCACCCACGAGGAGGCCAAGACGCTCACGATGGTGTCGGAATTGCAAAAGACCGACTCGGTGGTGATATTTGGCGATCAGCGATACCACTGGTATATCGCTATCAACCCGACGCGCTACCGTGTGTCGAAGACCTCTTACAACGATGACGGCGTGGGGGTGGAAAATGTCTATTACGACAATATCATCCACATCAGTATATATAAAGGAGGCGACAGGCTATTCTCCAGCGACTTCAAGAAACAGATGTATGAAGACCTGATTCCTGAGACGTTTCTCTCGCAGGCCATTCTGGGCAACATGGAGTATGACCGCGTGGACCAGCAGGGTTTACATTTCAATGCCACGCTCTGCGTGCCCGACGGTGCTGCCTGCTATCTGGTAGAAACGAACATCAGCTTCGATGGCCATTTGACAACGAAGCTGATGGAGTATTGATTTTTGCTGTAATCTGTAATCTTTTTTCAGAAACTTTATTGCCACTCAGTAGAGCGGTACCTACGGCTGCTGTAGCCAGTCATCGATGAGATGACGGGCGATGGAGAGAGGCTCTGGCAACTTGGGCAGATGGTCGCGACGGAACCAGGCCACGTTCTGGAGTTCCTCGAGCTGCACATGAATGTCGCCACCGTCGTAGTCGGCGGTGAAACCAACCATGAGGCCGCTGGGGAAAGGCCAAGGCTGGGAGGCAAAGTAACGGATATTTTTCACCCGAAGCCCAGTTTCCTCCATCACTTCGCGCTCGACAGCCTCCTCCAGCGTTTCGCCAGTCTCTACAAACCCGGCTATAAGGCCGTAGAAGTCACCTCGGAAGTTGCGGCCACGCGCCATAAGGATCTCGTCGGTGCCACGGGTGATGCGGACGATGACAGCAGGTGCGAGCGAGGGCCAGAGCTCCTTACCACAATGCTCGCAGCGCTTGGAGATGTCGGTGTGGAAGTGCATGGGGCCGCCACATTGACCGCAGTACTTGGTGTTCTTGTCCCAATAGAGCAGCTCAGCACATTTGCCGGCCTTGAGGTAGAGGTCGTGCGGCAACTTGTAGTAGCTCTGGCGCAGGGGACAGGTCTCGAAGGTGCTAAGAGCATTCTGCTCAGCAGCGAGCGGAGCAGACGGGGCTGCAACGAGGGTGCTGAGCGGCATATCGACAGCGTAGGTTTTCACCTCGATGCCGTTGAGAGGGGTGATATTCATCATAGTAGTCCAAGGTTTGAACTCAGTGGGTGGTTCTTCTCTGAGAGGTATGGTATAGGTACCGTCGGGCAGCCTTTCAAGCAGCAGTTCGTCTTTGCAGAAAACAAAATAGTAGCGATTCATATCAATATTTCTTGATTAATGTGGCAAAGGTAGGCATTTTTTGCAGGATTATTGATGATAATTCGACGAAAAATACTATCTTTGCAGTCAAATTAAGACAATTTATAAATTATAATAGGTAAAGAGCAAACAAGAAAAGCATGAAGAAGTTCTTAGTTGCATTGTTGGCCGCGGTTGTCATGGGTTCCAGCACACAGGTGCTGGCTCAGACGGAGACGTTGTCGGAGTCTGGGGTGTTTCAGCCTCAGCATGAGGTGGGCGTAAGCATCGGCGCTGCGCCTACGTCGGTATGGGCTACGATCTCCAAGGCAATTGTAGAGACGGTGCTGGTGACATCGTGGGGTGACGTGAAGTATGATAATACGTCGTGGTTCGGCTCGCTGTCGGGCGAATATTTCTACTGTGTATTGCCAAAGCTGAGCTTGGGCGGCGTGGTGTGCTTCTCACAGGACAACGATGACATGATCCGCAAGAGCGATGACTCGAAAGTGGGCGACCGCACGACGCGATTCTTCACGATAATGCCGGCGCTGAAATGGAACTATCTGCAGCGGAAGCACTACGGCATGTATATGAAGCTGGCAGCTGGCTACACATTTGAGAGCGTGAAAGAAGACTGCTCGAACGGTCTGAGCGACAAGTCAAACAGCGGTTTCTTCAACATGCAGGTGTCGCTGCTGGGTATTGAGGCTGGCGGTCAGCGACTGCGCGGCTATACGGAGCTGGGCTTCGGCGAACAGGGCCTGCTGCTGGCGGGACTGAGGTATCGATTCTGACGGCTGATACCGACAGAACGATGGCTGAAGGCTAAGAAATGAAGGCTGAAGGCTGAGAAATGAAGGCCGAAGGCTGTGAGCCTGCGACTAAAAGGTGTAAAGGAAAAGAATGTGAGTGAATTTCACTTAATATTAACCTATTAAAAAATTAAAAGTTATGAAGAAATTGATGTCTTTTGCTGCTTCTGCAGCACTCGTAGCTAGCATGATGTGCAGCTGCGCAACCATCAACAGTGGTGCCGCTATCGCCGAGAAGGGTCCTATTGGTCCGAAGGTGGGTGAGGCTCAATCTACTTACATCCTGGGCTTGTGGAGCTCTCAGGGTGAGCAGAACGACATCCAGAAGGCTGCCGAGAACGGTGGTATCAAGAAGGTTGCTCAGGTTGAGTACATTGACAAGAGCATCTTCTTCGGTCTGGTGATCAAGCACACTACTCGTGTTTACGGTGAGTAAGAAATCACTACTGCTCTTTTTTATATTGGTCGTGGCCATGCCTCTCGGGGCTGTGGCTGCGACCAATAATGGTATAGTGAAGTTTGTGAGGAAGCTGGGTGCGGCTATCGACTCGGCGGCGCTGAGAGGTGCCGACCGCGACTATCTGGCCATGCCGGAGCGGCCGTGGCAGGTGATGCTGAGAGGCAGCACGAATCAGGGAGACCTAAAAATGAGCACAGTGATTGACGGCCATGCGCTCATAGGCCCGGAATGGGGCGACGTGACAATGGAGCCACGAATGAATACAGGGGTGACACAGTATGTGGGTGTGGCGGCCAACTACCGTGGCTACGGGCTGTGCTACTCGGAGGACGTGGGCGGCAGTAGAGGTTCGCTGTTGCATTTGAGCGTGACAGGCGGCTGTTACGGGCTAAACCTGCGCATCCACCAGTACAAGACCGACGAGCCTGAGATCCGCCTGACGTTTGACAAGCCCATGCCCACGGACACGACTTTCTACGACATCATACCCAACCCGATCAAGGTGCGTACGATGATGCTCGACGCCTACTACTTCTTCAACAGCAAGCGTTTCTCCTACTGCGCAGCCTACGACCAGTCAATCATACAGAAGCGGTCGGCTGGCTCACCGCTGGTAGGCGCTATGTATTACCACTCGACCATCGCCTACGACCAGGACGACAATGCCGAACTGGTGATGCTGATGGGCGACGTGGGCAAGATCAAGCACTGGCAGGTGAGCCTCGGCGCGGGCTATGCCTACAACTTCGTACCCTGCCGGGGTTTGCTCATCAGCGCTATGGCCATGCCCACGGTGAGCGTGTATAACCGGTTGGACTCCTGGAGCTATACTTCAGATTTCTACGACAAGATGATAGAACAGCGGCGCACGGGCGTAGAACCGACCTTCGTAGAGAGCGATTATGAAATCCGCCCCACGGGTCACGACCGCCACACCAGCAGCACAACCTTCAACGTGGATGCGCGTCTCTCGATTACTTATAACATTGGCAACATCTTTTTCAATGCCAATGGGCAATTCAACCACTTCCGCTACAGCTTCACCAAGCAGAGCGGACGATTCAACGACTGGTATATTAACACAGCAATAGGCATTCGCTTATAGAGGGCGAATGCCTATTTTACCGTTTCTTTTTTGGCGCCTGTAATGGCGAATGCCTATTTAACGCTTATTCTTCACTTACTGACGTTTCACCTGTGACTCCTGCCCAAAGAGGTACTGGGGCTGGTAGCCACCGAAATCAACGACGATCTTCTCGAAAACGATGCCGGGATGACGGGGTTGTAACTTCAGCTCATGCCATTCGTTCCCCTGCTGGACAGACATCTCAACCGTCGATTCAACCACGCGGCGGGCAATCGTAGGATAGAACACGGAGTACTGGTAGGGCTGGCGATCGACGAGCGTCTTGTTGAAGTTGACGGTCTGCGGAGCCGAGCCGTCGAGGATGACGCTGTACTCATGGCCGCCAACAGAGAGGAAGTCGAGGGTCGATTTCACAACAACGTGTACCTTGACCGTCGAAGGGCAGTCTTTAGGCAACGTGAAACGATAGGTGATGGCAGCCTGTCCCACGGGCTCTGTGTAGGGTGTGAGGGCTACGGCGCTGCGCGTGCGACCGTAATAGGGATAGACAGTCCACTGGGTCTTGCCCTCAGCCTGAGCGGTGAAGAAGTGCTCGGCCTCCATAGCTACAAAGCCCTGAGAATGCTGGAACTGATAGCCGCCAGCAGCAGAGGTATTCGAGACAGCCACGCTGGAGGTACGGGGCAGAAGATCGCGGCGGAAATTATCGTTCCACGAACGGTAGCCAATATGCTTCTGCGTCATCATACCGTCCCACTTTCCACCAGCCATTTCCTTGTTATAGGCCAAACAGAGCAGCGAGTCACGACGGAAACACTGGCTGACGCGCTCGACCCACTCGTTGGCATCGGGATCATTCTGCGCAGCCAAATGCAGGTTCATAGCTTGGGCGTAATACATGTCGTAGAGGTTGGCCATGGCCTGTACAGGGAAGAGTAGCAGCTGACGGTAGAAGTCGCGGGCATCAGGAGCCACTTGATCAAAAAGGCGCAGGGCGCGGAGTTCCAGACGCTGATAGTCGTCGGCCACCTGTTTCCACTCGCCAGTAGCCACATTGTAAGTACGAGCATCGAGCATCTCAGGCGTGACGCGAGCCATGTACTGGCAGTTGCGGTTGTAGATGTCGGCAGCCTCAGCGGCGATGGCATCGCCCAGCACAGAGGCGAAGAAGCTGCGGGTGTGATCGGTCAGCGTCTGCAGCGAGTAGCGCTTGGGGCTCCAAGCCATATCCATGAAGAGCTGTATGGGATACTCCATCGGTTTGAGGTCGCCCACATTCAGTATCCACATCTTCTCGATGCCGAAGTCGTAGCCCAGCGAGAGCTGTTCGAACATCTGCTGGGTTTGAGTGACATTGAGCCACTTCGTATTACGGGGCGCACCCACGTAGTCCACGTGGTAGTAGATGCCCCACCCTCCCCGATGCTTGCGCTCCTCAGCGTTGGGCACGCGGCGGATGTTGCCCCAGTTATCATCACAGACAAGCATCGTCACATCGTCAGGCACACGGAAGCCGGCATCATAATAGTCCTGCACCTCCTTGTAGAGAGCCCACACCTGTGGCGTTTCCTTGGCAGGACGGCCCGTCACCTGCTGGATAATCTTTCGCTGATTGCTCACAATACGATCCATGAGTTTCGTATCGGTATCCTTACCCATAGCCTCGTCGCCATCGCCGCGCATGCCGATGGTCACAATGTCATCAGTGCCCTTCATGCGCTCGATGCCCTCACGGAAAAAGCGATCCAGCCCTTGCTGGTTCGTCTGGTAGTTCCAGGCGCCCCACTCACTACGGTGTCGTGCATACTCCTGATGATTGCGCGCCATCGGCTCATGGTGTGACGTGCCCATCATGATGCCCATCTCGTCGGCCACCCGCGAGTTCTCAGGGTCATCGGCATAGAAAGCCCAGCCCCACATAGCCGGCCAGAGCATATTTCCTTTGAGACGCAGCAGCAGCTCAAACACCCGCTCGTAGAAGCGATGGTCGCCATAGTCAGTACCGTAGGTATTCTTCACCCAACTGGTCAGACAGGGCGCCTCGTCGTTCAGAAAGAGGCCACGCCACTTCACAGCCGGTTCGCCGTCGGTGCGCACACCATTATTTATATAGATAGCATCATGCCGGGCCACAGGAGCATCGGCCCAGAAATACCAGGGCGACACGCCTATCTGACGGCTCAGCTCGTAGATGCCGAATATGGCAGCACGGCGGTCGCTACCCACAATCAAGAGCTGGCCATCGCGGGCATCGAGCATATACTGCTCAGTCTTTCCGGCAAGTTCTTTCTTATACATTTTCAGTTTGCCTGCCGTACCTGCCACGATACGGGCATCGGTGGCCTTCTCGACAAACTCCACCTGCGCACCACAAACCCGCTCCAGGTCGGTCTTCAGGCTCTGGGCTGCACGCATCACGCCGCGCTCCTCGTCAGCCGCCACAAAGATAGGCACCCGGCCACCGGCATTCAACTGCCAGTCGCCGCGCTCAAAATCAACAAACACATCGGCGGCCCACATCTGCGACAGGGTCAGCCAACAGAAAACTGCACTCAGTAATCGTTTCATCATTATCTCTACTTATTTTTAAGTTTATTCTTTCCTTCACCACCAGCAACAATGCCAAGCGTTTTTAGCATTGTTTTGTGCAAAATTACTCATATTTTGGCCACTTTACAAATACATTCGCACCAAAAACACAGGTATGAGACAATTTTAGGTCATAAAAGCGACGTTGACAAACATGATAACTGACAGATTTTTCGTAATTTTGCACAGGCATAAACAATAACAGAAAGAAAATAAACATCCAAATCATTTAATAACAAACTGTAAATATGAAAAGACTTACAACCGTAATTCTGCTTCTCTGGACGATGGCCAGCGGCATGCGCTCAGCCACCACCAACCCCATCATGTGGGCCGACGTGCCTGATCCCGACGTCATCCGCGTCGGCGAGTATTACTACCTCGTGTCCACCACCATGCACCTCATGCCCGGCGGACCTATCATGCGCTCGAAAGACCTGGCCGAATGGGAGACCATAGGCTACCTCTTTGACCGGCTGACCGACTCACCCAAGTACGACCTGCTCGAAGGCACCGTCTATGGACGCGGACAGTGGGCCACCTCGCTGCGCTATCACAAGGGACAGTTCTACGCACTTTTCTCGGCCAACGAGAGCGGTGCCATGAACAAGACTTACATCATGACCGCCAAAGATCCTGCCGGTCCCTGGAAGATTCACTCACGACTGCCACATTTTCACGACGCAGCCCTCTTCTTCGACGATGACGACCGCGTCTATGTCATCTACGGCACCGGCGACATGTGCGAGCTCACCAAAGACCTGCAGAACGTGGTCGAAGGTAGCCGCCGCAAGATCTTCGAGCGCGAGGCCGACGAGACCGGACTGCTTGAAGGCAGCCGCATGCTCAAGCACAACGGACGCTACTATCTGCTCATGATCTCCCACGTCTGGGCACCGGGCCGCCATCGCCGCGAAGTGTGCTACCGCGCCGACAACATCACCGGCCCTTATGAGAAGAAAGTCATTCTCGAAACCGATTTCGGCGGCTTCCCGCACATCGGTCAGGGCACGATCGTCGATGGTAACGACGGCAAGTGGTATGGCATCATCTTCCAAGACCGCGGCGGCGTGGGTCGAGTGCTCACGCAGATGCCCTGCACATGGAAAGATGGATGGCCCATTCTGGGCGACAAGAACGGCCATGTGCCCATGGTCGTAAAGGGCAAGCCCACTACCCTGCTCACCTCCGATGACTTCTCGGGCGACAAGCTGAACCTGCTTTGGCAGTGGAACCACAACCCCATCAACGAGGCATGGTCGCTCAGCGAGCGCAAAGGATGGCTCAGACTGAAGACCGCCCGCGTGGTCGATAACCTCTTCGCCGCCCCCAACACCCTCTCACAGCGCATGGTAGGCCCGAAGTGCTCCGCTTCCGTCAAACTCGACGTCTCGAAGATGCGCGACGGCGATGCCGCCGGCTTCTGCGCCTTCCAAGGCGATGCTGCCCTCGTCAGCGTGGTGCAGGAAGGCAGCAAGCGCTTCATCGTTGCTAACCAGCCCTCGGTACAGCTCGACGGGCGCGACAAGCGCATCACCGGCTGCCCCACCAAGGAAATTATGCGCAAGCCCCTCAGCAAGAACCTTGTCTGGTTCCGCATCGACTGCGACTTCAACGTGGGTAAAGACCTTGCCGACCTCTACTACAGCCTCGACGGAAAGAACTGGACGCTCGCCATCCCGCAGTTCAAGATGAACTACGACTATCGCCGACTCTTTATGGGCACCCGCTATGCCATCTTCAACTACGCCACCAAGGCACTCGGCGGCTATGTCGATGTAGATGAGTTCATCGTCAACGACAAGCAGTGGACGGGCACATGGGCTACCGCTCCGGAGTTCACCGGCAAGGGTGACATGCCTCAGACCAGCACCCTCACCGGCAACGCCATCCGCCAGATCATCCATGTATCTCTCGGCGGTGAAAAGCTGCGTCTTCACCTCTCCAACGAGTTCAGTCAGGAGCCCACGGAAATCAAGTCTATCTATATTGCAGACGCAAAGGATGCCGAGAACATCGATGCCAAAACGGCCAAGTACATCACCTTCGACGGCAAGCAGCAAGTCACCATCGAGCCAGGCAAAGCTATCTGCAGCGACGACATCGCCTATCAGCTCAAGCCACTGCAGCGTCTCGCCATCACCATCAACTACGGCTCAACGCCTAAGAATGCCACTTCGCACCGTGGCTCACGCACCACTTCTTATATTATGAAAGGCGAGTCGAAGCCCAAGCAAGCCTTCAAGATTGAGGAAGCACTCGACCACTGGTACAACATCGCCTCTATCGATGTCGTTGCCGAGAAGAAGGAGTGCTGGGCTGTGCTCGGCAACTCGATTACCGACGGACGCGGCACCACCACCAACCTCCAGAACCGCTGGACGGACGTCTGCGCCGAAGAGCTCGGCGGTGAAGTGGGCATTCTAAACCTCGGCATTGGCGGCAACTGCGTGCTGCGCGGCGGCTTGAGCCAGCCTGCCATGATGCGCTTCGACCGCGACATCATGGGTCAGCGCGGACTCACGGGCATCATCATCTACGAGGGCATCAACGACATGGGTGGAAGCATGAACGTAGAGCAGACAGCTAAGGAATTGATCGGTGCCTACGAGAAATTCATTGGTCAGGCTCACGCCGCTGGTCTCAAGGTCGTAGGCGGCACCATCACCCAGATGGGCAACACCAACTACTACTCACTTTTCCACGAGGCTCTGCGCCAGACTATCAACGACTGGATTCGCAACAGCGGGAACTTCGATGCCGTCATCGACTTCGATACCGTTATCCGCGATCCTGCCGACCCCACCCGCATGAATCCCAGCTACCAGTTCGACTGGCTGCACCCCAACGCTGCCGGCTATAAGGCCATGGGCATTGAAGCCGCAAAGGTGCTGAAGACCGTGCAGTAAGACCACTGTGCCCAGCGCAGAAGCGCTGGATCAGCCCCTCCGACGGTCCCAAACCGCCCCCCAACAAGAGTTATCTGAAACAAAAATAGGTCAAATCCTTTTTTGTTTCAGATAATTTTTGTATTTTTGCGCCTTCTAAGGAGTTGTTCCACAAACGAATACGCAGCTCCATCAACAAACATCAAGCATCAAAAGAAAGACGTAAAATTTAAATTAAACAGAACATGAGACGTAACACCATACTCATCATCCTGCTGGCTATCCTGCTGCCGCTCAGCTCGTCAGCAGCGCGCAAGAAGCCGAAGAAGGCTACCGCACCCGTTGAGAACCCGAAGTTCACAAAGCTATTGCCAGCCACGGCCAGCATCGTCATCATCGACAGTGTGGTCTGCGACAGCGCCTCTTTCCTCAGTAAGATGATTGTCAACCCAGAGGAAGGCTCCATCGCTACCTTTGCACAGCATTTTCAGCAACAGGGAGAGGGCGTGGTCTATCAGAACGAACTGGGCACAAAGATTCTCTTCTCTCAGTTCGACAAGGCTTCTGGCCGCAAATTGCTCTATCAGAGCGACAAGATCGACGATAGTTGGACCTCTCCTGTGCAGCTACAGGGACTGAACGACGATAGCCTCTTCACCGATTTCGACTATCCCTATCTCATGCCCGACGGCCTGACGCTCTATTTCTCTGCCAAAGGTTCGGAGAGCATTGGTGGCTACGATATCTACCGCACACGCCTTGACACGGAGACCGGCCATTTCCTGAAGCCTGAGAATCTGGGACTTCCTTTCAACTCTGAGGCCGACGACTTCATGTATATCATTGACGAGCAGAACCAACTGGCTCACTTTGCCAGCACACGTCGCCAGCCCAAGGACACGCTTTGCATCTACACGTTTATCCCCTTTGAGACACGTACTGCCGTCAACGCCGATGTACTCTCAGAAGACCAAATAAGAAGCCTGGCCCGCATCGAACGAATAGCAGACACATGGGGCGACGGTGCTGCTCGCAAACAGGCACTCAACCGCAAGAGAGTAGCCCAGTCAGCGCGCCCAGTAAAGCCGACAGCAGACGAGTTCACCTTCGTTATCAACGACCAGCGCGTCTGCACCAGTTTTTCCGATTTCCGCATTTCAGACAATCGCCATCGCATGGCCGATCTGCTATCAATGCGCTATCAGGCCGAAGTGCTCAGTGAGTCGCTCAACAAGGCATACAACTTCTACGCCACAGCCTCAGCCAACGAGCGCAAGCAGCTGAGTGCCGAGATTCTCAACAGCGAGCGTCAACTGCAACAGCTTCAACGTGACATTGCTGACATAGAGAAGACCATTCGAAATAGTGAAAATCAATAACAATACTCTAAAAACACCTTTCTGTATTATGGCACACGAAAAGAAAACCTTCGCTCCTTCCGAGCTCATCATCAACGAAGACGGCTCCTGCTTCCACCTGCACCTCAAGCCGGAGCAGTTGGCCGACCGTGTAATCCTGGTGGGCGACCCTGCCCGCGTCAATACCGTTGCCGACCATTTCGACACCCGAGAGTGCGAGGTCAGCAGCCGCGAGTTCCATACCATCACCGGCACCTATAAAGGCAAGCGCATCACCTGTCAGAGCCACGGCATCGGCTGCGACAATATCGACATCGTCATGACCGAACTCGACACACTGGCCAACATCGACTATCAGACGCGACAGGAGAAAGACGAGCACCGCACGCTGACCTGCGTTCGCATCGGCACCTGCGGTGGCTTGCAGCCCTTCACATCCACGGGTAGCTTCGTAGCCTCGGTCAAGAGTATCGGCTTCGACGGCCTGCTCAACTACTATGCCGCCCGCAACCAAGTGTGCGACCTCCTGCTTGAAGAGGCATTCAAAAAGCACATGCAGTGGGATCCTATCAAGGGAGCCCCCTACGTCAGCATTGCCGATGCCGCCCTCATCGACCAGATAGCACAGGACGATATGGTGCGCGGCTATACCATCTCCTGCGGCGGATTCTACGGTCCGCAGGGACGACAGATCCGTGCTGCCATCGCCGATCCGCAGCAGAACGAGAAGGTAGAGTCGTTCCTCTACGACGGAATGAACGTCTGCAACTTCGAGATGGAATCCAGTGCCCTTGCAGGTCTCGCCTCCATCCTTGGCCATCGTGCCATGACCTGCTGCATGGTCATCGCCAACCGCTACGCCCAAGAGATGAACACCGCCTACAAGAACACCATCGACACACTTATCACCAAGGTTCTAGACCGTATCTAAAGAAATGTATGTCGCTGTCTCACAGCGGCCTAAAATATGAACAGCGATACCATCTGCGCTCTTGCTACTGCCCCTGGTGGTGCCCTTGGCATCATCAGGGTCAGTGGTTCTCAGGCTTTTGATGCCGTTTCATCCATTTGTTCCGTAGCTTGCGACTCTGTCGCAACTCATACCACCCACTTCACACGCATCATTACTCCCCCTCCCCTCGGAGGGGGACGGGGGGAGGCCATCGACGAAGCTCTCGTCACCATCTTCCGCACTCCCCACTCTTACACGGGCGAAGACAGCGTTGAAATATCCTGCCACGGTTCCTCCTATATACTAAATAAGGTACTGGAGCTGCTTATCGCTCAGGGGTGCCGGATGGCTCGCCCTGGTGAGTTCACCCAGCGTGCTTTCCTCAACGGCAAGATGGATCTCTCGCAAGCCGAAGCCGTGGCCGACCTCATTGCCTCTACCAACAAGGCCACTCACGATATCGCCCTCTCACAGCTACGCGGTCATTTCTCTTCAGAACTGAAGAATCTCCGCGAACAACTGCTCAAGCTCACCTCCCTATTAGAACTCGAGCTCGATTTCTCCGACCATGAAGACCTTGAGTTTGCCGACCGTTCCGAACTGCTCCAGCTATCACAACAGATAGTATCTCACATATCCAGACTGGCTGACTCTTTTCATACCGGTAACGCCCTGAAAAACGGCATACCTGTTGCCATCATTGGAGCGCCCAACGTAGGTAAGAGCACGCTGCTCAACGCTCTCGTTGGTGAAGAGCGTGCCATCGTCAGCGACATTCAAGGCACCACTCGCGATGCCATTGAAGACTGCATCCAGCTGGGCGGTATCACCTTCCGTTTCATCGACACCGCTGGCATCCGTCATACCGATGACCAAATAGAATGTATGGGTATCGACCGCTCCATCGCCGCAGTACAGCGAGCTCAGATTGTGCTGATGATGACAGAACCCGGCACCCCCTACCCCGATGTTCCTATCCGTGACGACCAAACCATCATCCGCATCGAGAACAAAACAGACCTCAATTCTGCATGTTCCGACTCTGTCGCCACCCTCTCCATTTCTGCCAAATATGGCATCGGTTTAGACGCTCTTCGCCAGCGTCTCATTGACAAGACTCCCAAGGTTGCTGACTCTGATGTCATCGTCACCTCTGCCCGCCACTACGAAGCGCTCACCCATGCCCATCAAAACCTTCAGCGAGTCCTCGACGGTCTCCATGCTCAGGTTAGCGGTGACCTTCTTGCCGAAGACCTCCGCCTTGTTCTTTCCGATCTTGCAGAAATCACAGGTGAAGGCATGATTTCTTCGCAAGAGACACTCAACAACATCTTCTCCCATTTCTGCGTGGGAAAGTAGATTCTGCGTGGGATAATCTTGGCAAAGGCAAAGACGGAAACCATTCAGCTTAGCTGAGATATGGAATGTTTGTTAAGAGGGTGTGTCATTCAAAGTGATACACCCTTTTTAGATGTTAAAATCCTCAATATTGGCAAATCAACTAAACAGAATCGTACATAATCATTGCCTTTTCAATGATTATATAATATTTTTACATTTTATCTTTGTATTTACAATTTTTATTTGTATCTTTGCACCCAAAATATATAAGCTATTGATAATATGTGGACAGAACTTAGTGATACAGCTATATTGAAGAGGCTCGGAAC
>JAEEGL013437858.1_pt1 | contig 24550 bp, 18 predicted proteins | sample 9134231 | NCBI WGS metagenome assembly JAEEGL01 (sample SAMN16246548, study PRJNA631951) | gut metagenome | biome: gut microbiome; feature: rumen; material: fiber-attached | host: Bos | place: Iran: Karaj | collected 2018-10
AAAGTTCCGCATATAGGGTTCCATTACTCCCACATTAAAACCTTCCGCGACACTATCTTGCCATCCTTCTTGGACAGATTGCCATTCAGCTTTCAATTTACCTTCAACTTCCTGAACTTGAAGGACAAAATCTGGGATATTGCTCATAAATCTTTCATCTAATCTGCTATACTCTGAACTGATTCTTTATGGCTTGAAGACGATCCTCCTCTGAATGAGATGGAACTTGTTCCTCATGAATACTGGCAATGCCCGCATTAGTGGTGTGGACGACATCAAAGCCCAGTATATCCTGTAGCTTGTCAATACATTCACGCAAAAGCTGGCAAACCCTTGGAGTCTGCTGATTGCACATGTTAAGAATCAGCGCATGTCCTCCTGAGGCATAACCTGTAATTTCCTGTTGACATTCTCCAAGAATCTGTTGCCCTTGCTCATACCTCATTCTCCATTTCTCCACTTCACTACGTGCAGATTCAACATCGATTTCCTCCATCGAACAACTCGGACTTAGTTCTCCAAATTCATTACAAACTTGTGAAGCATAGCAAACGGTGAGAGCATTTTCAGCACTATTTAATCTTGCTTCGGCCTCTTCAAGTCTCATTCGGATAGAATCCAGTTGCCCTTCTAAAGTATCTCTAACACCATTGAAGTAGCTGCTAACATTTGCATCTATGTTCGACATTACCTCGCCAGAATGTCCAATCCTTTCTTTGAGCTGCTCCAACAAATGAACATCGCGTATATATGCGCCTTGTTTTGCCATAATAGATTTGCATGTATGTTTTTACAAATGCGTAGGACTACTTTTATAAGTCCTCAACTTTTGTTCCAACTGGTACAAAAGGTTACTCTCATAATTGGACAGCACCTCACATAAAGGCTTGATTTGTTCCTTGTCCATATTGAAATTGTCTCGGAACTGCTGGAAATTGCTGTCTTTCCAACTTTCGCTAACTGTTTCGACGGCAATCTCTGTTTTTGAAAGTTGGGTTTTCAATTTTTCAATTGCGTCTTGAATCTTTCCACGATAAGCATGGATGGATTCTGGATCATTGATTACTGTTGCTGGCATAGTGTCAAATTTTTAATTGGTTATTTAATTAATTCTTTAGATTATTTGAAATATAATCACAATCGATATGGTTTGAATTTGGTCATAGAATTGTTGACATTATTATAATACAGAGCACGGTAATTGGTTGCTGGGCGGTTGAGTACCAGCAACTTGTTGGCCGCCGAATTCCCAACGACCTTGTCGGAATCCTGTTCCGACATCTGCAGGGCAATACGATGGCAGAACATGTTCTGCGCCCCATATCCTATTCTGTTGAGGTTGGCCAAATTATCCACTTGCAACACGGTGAACACACCCACCATTGGCCCATTCTTCATGATATATTCCAACAGACGGGCACACTCCGATTGCATATCGCCTCGGCTTCCAGTACCGTCGAACATTCGACCTCGCTGGAATTCAAAGATGTTAATGAAAAAATGTGTCATCGGCTTGGAGGAATCACTCTTGCGTGCGTCAATTACCTCATCTTTAACAAATTGGAGATAATCCCTCACATCTTCAGGGCTATGGGCTTCTTGAATGTTGCAATAATTTGAGATAGCGGCAAACATTTCGCTTTGGAACACTCTTTGCATCGGGTCGTCATCCATCATAAAGTTCATCAGGATAACATTGGATGCTTTCTCAGTGTGCACGGCGACTTCTGAAACCAAAGCATGATAAGCGATGCCCTTGGCGACATTGGGAACACCTCCAATGATAAGGATGTTGTTATTACTGTCCTTGGTGAGCGGCACATAAACATGACAAGGTGAGATGGCAATGCTTTCGCCCACATAGACTCCCACTTCACGCGGTGCATCTTGGGACTGATAGTGACGTTCTGATACAATACGCTCGGTGAACAAAGGCAACTCATCGCTGCGGAACGTGCGCATTTGATGGTCGTCCATCATTTTGGGATGAGCGTTCGCAAATTCAGCCACTTCATCCAATAGAGTTTCCAACTCTTTGGAAGCATTGATAAAGAAAGAACGAGTAACGCTGTTAGCCACTTCTGCACCTGATTCGTTGTTATACACACAAGAACCTGTCAAAAGACGTGGTTGCGGAACGGAGTGCGACCATTTTATCAAATTGCTAAAATCATTCGGGTCGCTTTTGAACACAACACGGTTTGCAATAAGGTCGTATGGTACTATGCTCTTGGCCGGAAGCTTTTGAGTTGCAAGTATCAAGTTGATACCGAACTTGCGATACTCTTGAATAATGGCATGTATTTTGGCATTTGCCTCTTTGCTGATATTGTCGTTATCAATTTCAAAGATTTTCTGGAACTCATCAATGATGACAAGCAGACGCGGCACCACCATATCAGGATTTTTCCGCTTGAGTTCTACTATATTGGTGACGCCATTCTCTCGACATAGAGCCATGCGACGATTACCTTCCTCAAACACTTCACGAAGGATGCTCAGTCCGAACTCCCTTTCTGCCTCGGGAGCTATGACTCTCGCATGAGGCAACTTGTGTTGAGCGTATACATTAAATTCCACACCTGAGAAGTCAAGCAGGTACATTTGTAGTTCCCGCGGCGAATAGTTGACCATGGCACTTGCAATAAGCACATGGAGAAACACAGATTTTCCTGATCCGGGGATACCAATCACCACAGCGGAGTTTTGGCCGCTCTCCTGAGTGATATTGAGTTTCTGTATCTGTTTGTTGGATGACATGCCAAATGGGATGTCCGCACGATTGGCACTTTGCTTTGTCCACCATTCTTCTTTTGGAATCATGTAGTCGGTCAAACGCAAAATCTCTTCCGTCTTGACCTCAAATCCTGCATTTACATATTGGACAATATCGTGGAGTTTGTTGTCATCCAAAACGGCATATTGCTGGGTCTCCCTAATATCATCGGATTTCCGAGCAAGGTCTATGACAATGGCTTGCAATCCCGAAGGATCATCCAAATGCATGATATTGTCAATCTTCATGCAGTCTTCGTTCTTTTGCAACATTTCGTTGTTTACCATAAAGACGAACTGAACTCCGGCACGAATGCCATTAGCAATAATGCGTTGGATGGTATGGGCCATATCTTGGGTCACACCATATGGGAAGTCCTTGAGCACCACTATCTGATAAGGCTCTTGTTTTTCTTTGCCTTTGTTGAACACAGCCAAAGACGTATTTGTGCCTTGCAAAAGGTTTTGTATGACATTCTCCACATACCTGTCAAGCATGGATAGATGCACCTGCATATCACTCGTTCTGGCACATATGGTATAGACATGACGGTCAAGCATCTTGAGCATATTGCTCGTTCCTCCAAGGTCTTTAGGGTCGAAAACGCACATCTGAACATTGCCACTCTGACTACCCGCTAACAATCTCCCCAACAGTCCATTAACAACATCTTGTGCAATATTTGAATTTCCACTATCATACCTAAGAAGAACATTCTTTTGATTTAGAAATGGTAGGAATTGAAGACGTTGTAAACGGAAAGAATCGTCGAACAATGGAATGTCCACATCTTTATATCCATAAAGTAAATATGGCAAAGCAATAATGCGTTTATTGTTTACAGCTTCCCAAACAGAGCTTTGGGTTGTTGAAGTTTCGTAATACACAGAAAAAACCTCTTGATAATACTCCCAAAGCTTTTGAAAAGCCATCTTCACTTTCTGCAGCAAACTCTTCTGCATATGATTTACCACATCGAAAACCCGTTCACGATATTCAACACATTGCTCTTTTTGTTCCCCCTGTGCTTCTTTGCAGTATTCTGCGAGCAAGTCCATGTCATCGCGAATGCTCATGGCATCTTTTCGTGAAGACTTTGAAATCAGTCCAAGCATGGTAATGATTTCCGACATCTGTTTGTCGTACTCGCGAATATAATAATCGACTTTAACCTCGACAGAAGGAAATTGCATGACAAATGGACTTTTTTTGACCTCAGTTGTATTTAATAATTCATTGAGATTGTTAAAATACCGCTTCGAGAGTTCCTCGTATTTATGACTGATCCTTTTACACTTCAAAACCACAGCGTGCTCTTTTCCATCAAACCATTTTCGAATTTCCAAACCCGAAATCTCAACACCACCGATTTTCACAAGGGATGTGTCGTCAATCACCATCTCTTTTGTTATCCTATTCCCATTAACAAACACCCCGTTAGTGCTTCCTAAATCAGTAATGGTAATTGTTCCATCGTCGTTGAAAACACATTTGCAATGATGCTCTCTGGAGATTTTAGCATCATCCAATACGATGTCGTTAACGGCCTTTTGTCTTCCAATGAATAACTCCTTCATAGAATGATTGTTTATGACATTATTAAACACGCAATTACATTAATCACATCTGAGTCCCAGTCATTTCCATTCAGACAAATCAAAGGCAACGCCAATTGAAAAATATCCATCAATTCGGACAAATACCCGCATTGATAGATTATCAAACCCTTTCAACTTTGGATTAAATTCCGTCCCTGCTTCAAGCAACACTTTGGAATGTTCTATCTTATTCCCCTCCCTTAATGGTTTATCAATAAAAGACACACAACCACCAATACCAACATATGGAGTCCAACAGAGCCCCTCACTTTGTAACGGCAAATAGCCACGAACCATTGGTTCCCAACTTAATTGAAACGACTTTGACATACTTGTGTTCAAATTCAGTAAATCTATCTCTACGACCTTCCATCGAACCATAAATGCCGACACTCTAAGTCCATAACTGCCTAAAACATATGCACCAGCCGAAAGCTTTGTAATCCTTTTTGTTCCTCCCTTCTGAACAAAATAATCCTCATACAAAGCGCCATAACCAAAACTCCTTTGTTTGACAATTATATCCTCGTGACCGCCAGCAGTAGTTACTCTAATTACATTTTCTCTTGTGTAGCCTGTTTCATTATTATCTATTTTTAGTAGCAGTCCTTGATCATTTTGTTTCTCCACAATGCACCATGAGCCACCAATAACCTCATAAGTCCAATTAGGATCATTTGTCGTTATTCTGATTTTATAACTACCAACATTCCATGCAACCCTGACGGGAGTCTCCACCTCTAATATCGTCTTAGATTTGTTTTGTGTAACATCTATCACAACAAATTCACCATTTGAGGTTACAATACTAAACGTGCAATGTCTTTCAACAGCCATGGGATTCTCGGAACATGAAGCCAACACGCCACCCTCGCTCTTAACGACGCTGAGCCAATCGCCATCAGAAGTAACGATTTCCCAATCATCATTGCTATTTACTTCTATCAAATAAGAAGCACTTCCTGATTCAGAGAAATGAAGTGAAGTCCTGCTCACACTCAAAACGCTCTCATTTTGGACAACATGTATCTTTTTAGTTACTTTACCAGAACCCTCTCCACTATATAGGATCACATCCGTGTTCCTTTCCTCACCCGAAGTATTGCCTTCACATTTAATTACCAACTGGCCTTTGTTTTTAGACAAGCTTAGCCACTCAGGAACTTTACCATAGCTCCAAGAAGCACCACCTGAAGACACGCGAACAGTCTCGGTTCCACCTTTAGGACCAAATATGACATCACGTTTACCAACTTCTAGTTTTGCCTTTAACTTCTCGTCACACTCTTTAATTTTACTCAAAGCACCCCTATAGTCTCCGCCGTTACCACAATGCTCAACTACTTGAGCGAACCTGGCACGTGCGTTTTCATAATCACCTTTCTTGAATAAATCCATTGCCGAATTAAACAACACAGGACAATCCTGCGAAAAACAGCAGAACGATAAAGCTAAACATGAAAACAGCAATAACAACGTTTTTTTCATAGCATTATTCTTTTATTTTTCTAAAATCAGCATCTTTTACTGAACCATTTTTCGATAGTTCCATAATCTTTTCAATCAGAGACTTCTTATAAAATAAGAGTCTGTGATAAGCATCATCCTCAAATTTGCTGCCAGGATTATCCTTCCATGTCGCTCGTGAAGTCTTCAATTCATCATCAACAGCATTCAACGCCTCGGACAAATTATCTCTATACGCCTTTAACTTGATAGAGAAGACACGGTCAACGTCCAGCTGCCCAAATTTAGGATTGTTCTCCATCTTTTCTATTTCTTTCAACTTTACCAATGAAGACATGACCGAGAGTGTATCTGTCAGTCTATTATCTTCATTGATTCTACTATTCCAAAAGTCAAACTCTCGACTTAGTTTTTCATATGCAATTTTGACTATTTCTGGATTATCCGCGCTTGGTGTTTGATCTCCTTTTTTCAAAAACTCCCAAGCCACAAAAGCACTCAACGCCAAAACTAAGGAAGCAATGGCCACCCCCAGCCATTTCTTTGGCTTTGGCAAACTGGCCTGGGACACATTCACTGTCGAAGCTCTCGGTCCAGCAACGATGTTCACCGACGTTTTTCGACCTTCTCCCGTTTTGTTCGACTTGAATTTCACAACAAAGTATTCATGATCGATTTTCTCGACCGAACACCATTTTTGCTGTTCTGTAAAGCAACGCCAATCCTTGTCTGCTTGTACAAATACTTTTGACTCACCGCCAGCAGGATTGGCATCAATTTTTGTAGGATTAACTTTAACCTCATCCACCAATTCGATATCCGATGGATTATGTGCCCAATCCGCCAACTGCATCGCCGTGGGGCGTAACCACGGGTCTTCAGCAAGCATTTTGGTAATGGTTTGGCGCAAAGCGGGAGAAACATCCACTTTAATAGTTGGAATATCGGCTCCTCCTCGTTGCATACCGCCACCGACCTCTCCAAAAGGCATTCTCCCCGTGAGCAGTTCATATACCGTGGCACCCAACGACCAAATGTCGCTTGCCTTGACTGGAGTAGAATCACGAGAAAAACGCTCAGGAGCCATATAGGCAGTAGTGCCGCCCGTCGAAGCATTTCGAGCACTTTTTCTCAAGGTACTCCTCGTTTGTACACTTATGCCGAAATCAGTGATAACATAATTCCCATTGTTATCCACAAGAATATTATCAGGTTTTATATCCTGATGAATAACACCCTGCTCATGCAAATAAGCCAAGCCCGAGGCAACATTTGCTATCAATTTCCATGTCTCTTCTTCAGTGAACTTTCCCACCTGCCGATAGCATGTTCCATTCTCACAATAGGCCATGATCAAATAAGGCATCTCTTCCCATGCGTCCACATGCTGGGGCTTAAGCAAGTTAGTGTGATTCAAGTTATAGACATTGGACAATTCCTTGCAGAAATCTCTCAATCCATCCTCATCCATACCCTGCCCTGGAGCATACACTTTCACTGCCACGTCAAGATTAGTCCATTCATCGTTAGCAAGCCACACCTCCGAAAAGCCTCCGCGTCCCAATAGTTTACGCAGCTTATATCTCCCAGCAAATAATAAATCTTCTTTTAATTGCATATCAAAACATCCTTATTACTTATCTGTTAAGATTTTAAGATTATTTCTCATAGCCACTATCAGAGAAGGAAGATCTGTAATTGTATCATAATCCATTATTTGATCCTTTTTTCTTCTCTTAACTTTTTGTTTAAGATAAGCATTCAGCTCATCACCCATCATTCGAAGGGATGATTCCAAGGATTCGTTTGCTCCTATAAGGGGGAGTAGTTTATTAGTAATAGAGTCATTCAATTGATCGATAGTCGCGTCTTTAATTTGACATTGATCAACAAGAGTTTTATTATCTTCCTCTATTTTCTTTTTTCGTTGAACCAGAGTAGCTTTTTCCTTCTCTAATTTATCCTTTGCATCTTCCAGATTCTTAATACGAGGGTCACGATCAAAAGAATTACTATTCTTCATTTCTTTCTCTTGTAATCTAATCCACCCATTACACAATGCGATATATTGTTGAGCAATCTCCTTGTTTGAATCGCAGTTGTTAACCACTTTTTGAAATTGGACCTTTGCATTGGCATAATCTCCCTGATTATAGTATTTTTCAGCATTTGAAAACATCTTTTCGCATGGTGTTTTCTGTGCGCTCACCCATTGAGCGCAGAATAGGACTATTCCGATTAGTAATACTCTTTTCATTTTTTATTATTTTTCAAATCGTTTATAATTTCATTTAATTGTTCAGGAACAGCACCCATTTCTTCTTCCGTCATCTCGGCTGATTTTATTTTATCGAGGTGCGAATTTGTAATACTCAAAACATTATTGCTCAAAGAATCACACTCCTTGATGGCATTTATATAAGATTTGATTTCTTCAATTTCTCCTTTTGGCTCAAAAGGATTCATGTTTTTATATTGTTCGACAAAAACTATATATTCGCTACATAAATCAGAAGCAGATGGATTCTCTTTCTTTTCTCCAAGATACTTTAAGCAAGCCCACACTATTGCCAAAACAACCAATACAGCAGTTAAAACCGCCAACCCAATCTTGAGATATTTTTTGTTTTTATAATTGGGCTTTACGATCGATTTCTCCGTTGGTTTATGCTCTAGTACTGGTATGTCTTGAGGTTTTGCGTGCTTTGGCATAACTTGGGCAAGCTCGATGGTCACGTTATCATGCCAACCCGCATTACGGGCTGCTTCCCACAAGGCATCAAGACAAGCCACCATACTATTCTGGTGACCTGCAATTAACTGTTCCATCTCATGGTCGCGCAACACGCCACATAAACCATCGCTGCATAACAAGATTATATCGTTTTCCTCTAGAGAGAAGCATTTGACATCTGGTTGGGCTGCACCTCTTGGATCACCCAAACTACGGGTAATCACGTTACTATTTGGATGGTCGAATGCCAATTCTGGAGACAATTTGCCAGAATCAACCAACTCCTGAACATAGGAGTGGTCATGGCTCAATTGCACTAATCCATGATTCGGATTGTATTTGTATGCACGGCTATCTCCGCACCAACCAACATATGCTTTTCCCTCCAAAAGCCAGGCGAGCACAATAGTACTGCCCATACCTCTTTTGGCTATGTCAGCGCTGCTTTCCTTTTTGATGTTCGTATCGGCTTCTTGAATAACATGTCTAATAAAATCGCAACGCTGTTCGTCGACATATTGTACAATGTTTGAAAGACTATCTATTGAAAAACGGTACTTTACTGTATCGACAGCTATCTTACTAGCGACTTCTCCGGCATTCATTCCACCCATGCCGTCGCAAACCAATAGCAAAGCGCCTAAGTTACCCAAAGGGAATACCTCGTCCTTTTTGAACTGCCAATTTCCAGTATATAGGTCTGAGTCAACCTGAAAATTATCCTCGTTATTTGGCCGTCCTGCAGCTTCACATCTTGCTGCCAAACGAATATTCAGTTTTTCCATCATAATGTATATTTTATTGTTGATAATGACTATTTAAATAATCTTCAACTTTTTGATACTCATCCACTTCCCCCAAGCTTTTTTCGTCAAGCATTTGCTGAACTTGTTGCTGTAGTTCTTCATACTTTCCATTAAGCTTCTGTAATGCCTTCTGGTCTTTAGAAGATCGGGCTTCCGCCTTTAATGCAGCTGCTTGGGCTTCAATTGCCACAGATTGTGCAGAATCCAGTTCACTTGTCAACATAATAAGTTGCTCTGTTTGTTCAATCAGCTTTTCTTGTTGTTCAATCAGCTGTTGCCTTAATTCATTTGCTGCTGCTTCGGCCTCGGCTTTCGCTTTCTCAGCCTTTTTATGAGAATAAATACCATAACCCACGCCCCCTCCAATAACCAATAGAAGAACAACACCCATGATAATAATCACACTACGATAAGGGCGTAACGCCTGTTGTCCGAATAGGCTCAAGCGATGCGTCAGATTCATAGTCGTTCTCTTAGCCTCAGCGTCAGGAATGATAAAGCCCAATTTCGGGCCATTGATAGAGAGTTGGATTTCGTCTCCATTTTGAAGGTACCATTCATTAGTAACCTTATGGCCGTTCAAAAACGTGCTGTTTGTTTGCGACAATTGAACCAACTTCCAATTACCGTCTTTCTTGACGATTGCCGCATGACGACGGCTGACGGTATTGAAAGATTCGTCAAACCTAATAGCACAATCCCACTCTCTACCAATTTCTACATAATCCACAATGATTTCCTGAGTTTCTCCAAGTTTATGATACTTGGATGACACCTTGTGTTCCAAGACATAGTAACTGGAAGTACTTCCAAAAAGAGAACTAACGCCAGCACCAAGTGTACCTTTTACTGTTTTGCTATATGTTTCTGCCATAACTGAAATGTTTACAAATTAACAAGTATTCCCAACACAAATCCGACGATAGTAGCACCGAGGATAATCAGCCAATGCCATCCGGTAAAGACAAATTCTTTCTTATCAGTTTCCGTAATTTTGTCATCAATAATTGGTTTCGAGGGTCCATCATCTATCATAGGCAATGGATCAGGATAAACCGGATCGGCAGACACATAATCCTTATTAGGAGCCGTACCATTTTGGATATTTATCACAGTCTCTTTTTCAATGGGTTTTCTTTTGGTTATTCTTCCTCCGAAAAAGGGCATAATTAGGCCCCACTCCAGTATATAGTCAGGTCCTAAAGAAATGACATCCCCCTCCCGCACATAAAAAGTCCCATTATGAACGAACTTCGAGTTGATGTATGTACCATTTGTTGAATGGTCTTCCAAAACAAACAACCTCTCCTTTGAATCGTCAGCCTCGGTAATTGTTGCATGACGACCACTGACCTTGGCGTTTCGAGGAACATCCTCTATAGCCAAATCACATTTCTTGTCTCTGCCTATAGTAATTTTTCTGTTTCCCATAGTTTATATTGTAGCAAACCTTTCATCAGACCTATCATTATTACTTGAGAAATAATATGGCTCGAATCTCATTTTGACATCACCAATAGTAATGATATCGCCAGGTGCCAGATAAAAGCCTCTCTCTGACACCTCCGTGGAGTTGACAAACGTTCCATTGGTAGAGCGTTTCCAAGAATACCCGATTTGTTGGCCATCCTTTATCAAGAAATGGTCCCCATCAGGCTCTATAGTACAATGACGTCTTGACAAATAGCAACTCTGCGTTTCCCTAACAGAAATATCATTGCGAACTCCGTCATCCAGCCGACCAATAGTCAAACTACTATGACCGCTAACATTGATCAGATCCCTCAAATCGTATGTTCTGCCGTACTCCTCTCCTTGCATAACCCTAAGCAAGTATCCTTTGGGTTTCTGCCCACAAGACGAAACCGCCACTGGTGATGAATCCTCTAACGGAATGGTTTGCTTGGATTGAGGCAAAAGTTTCAAGGCATCGTCAACCGACTGCAACCTTTTCTTAAAATCAGGCTCAAGACAGCGAGATATTATATTATAATAAGGTGTGTTTTTGACGGCAATTTCATTCCATCGGCCTTGTTTAACCTTTATTGAGTAAAGAACTAGTTCGTTTTGGTCTCTTAACTCTCCATAAGGCAAAGCACCAGTAAGAAGATAGTACAGCATAACACCAAACGAAAAAATGTCAGTGGTAGGCAGTACCGTAGCATCACCCGAAGGAGGATTAATTTGCTCTGGTGGCATAAAGCCATATGTGCCCATGAGTTGCGTTGGCTTCCCCATGATATTGCGCTCCGTCATACGCTTGTTGCGGTCGCCAGATATGCCGAAATCACTCAAAGCAGCCACTCCGTCACGCTTGATTAGCACATTCTCCGGTTTAAGATCGCGATGGACCTTCCCGTTGGTGTGTAAAGCTTTCAAGCCCAATAATATTTGCCTAGACACCAAAGCCAAATCACTCAAATTGCCAGGACGAGTTAAATCGCCATTGGGGCAAAACTCCATAAGAATATATGGATTCCCCAAGACCCACCCACGCCCATAGGATTGGACAAGATACGGGCTGTCGATCAAGCCGGTTTGATACTCCATATCAAAACGCAGTTTGAGTTTTTCCCGTATTTCGGGATGCACCTCCCAAAATCTGAGCATTTTCAAGGCACAATCCTTCCCGCTTGCATCTTGGACAAGAAACACCGAACCATAAGAACCTTCTCCGAGATTCTTTTTCACGAGAAATCTCCCGTCAATTCGATCCCCAACAGAAAAACCACACCTATCTGCCATGACTATTCTTCAGTGAAAACAAACCTTCTGTTCCCCATCAAAATTACATCTCCATCCTTTAACGGAATTTCCGCTGATGCCAAAACAAAAGTTGTCTTATAGGGGCTTTGGTCTTTGATGAACCATTTGCCGTCTTTGCAAGTCAGTACAGCTTGAAGCGTTTGAGAAATAGCGAAGTTATCTGGGTCAATATTGCCGCGATTTAATTCATTGTACTCACCTTTCAGTTCCACTTCCCTTGGAAGATGCTTTTCATTAGGCGCCAAGGGCATCGGAACTAGTTTGCAATAACTCATCATAGGAATATACGCACCCGCTGCCCAAGGGTTAATAGTTTTACCAAATCCGTTTCCAACCTCATGAGGCTGCGTTGGCTCTTGAACTGGAGGCACTGGTGAATAAGCTGGAGCAGGTTCATTACTATCAATTATAGTTTTAATCGGGAAAGATTGGTCTTCCCTCAGAGTTTCACGAATGGTTTCGGGAATGGTTTCGGGAGCTGGAGAACCTAACTTGTTTTGCATTATACCTTCGAGAGGAGCATTGCATTTCTCGCATCTCGTGTTTTGGTCGGAATTATCCCAACCACAATTCGTACATCTCATTCTATTTCTTTTTTATTGACTTTTTGTCCGTCAAATACCCAAACTCGAACATTAAACATTATTGTTAACTTTTCCATAGAAAGAAAACGGGGTATCTGTGTTTATACTTGTCAAAACTAATAGCATAACAAAGCATCAGCAAACGTATTCATTCTATGTCATCCATACCCATTCCCAAAACAGGTGTAATAGATACAGATAATGATGGGCAAAGATATAAAAAAATAGAATAATCCAAACAAATAATTTGCACAATATCAAAAAAAACCAATGGCAATTATGTACTTTTTGACCTAAGTCCATGAACTATTGCTGATAATCAATTAGTTAAAACGCAATAGAACTAATTGTATATAATTGCATACAACACTATCGAATAAAACAGAGACAATCAACGCAAAAACACTTTCCTCCACCCGCAGCCATTCCGCCACTCGGAACAGCCATAGGCGGTCTTCCCTTTGATGATGTGGCCTTTGCCACATAACGGACAAGGCTGCCCAATGATGGCATCGGGATTGGCTTCTTTTGGAGCTGCCTTAGGTTTCTTTGGAGCCGCCGCTTTCTTAGGCGCCGCTTTCTTGTGCTTAGGTTGGGGCTTGGCCTCGGGGGCCACAGTTGTCACCCGCCGATTACTATTGTCCAGCATCACTGTAGTGACAATCTCGGTCACCATCTGTTTCAATTCATCGAGGAACTGTCGCGCCTCATATTTGTGCTGCTCGATTTCACGGAGTTTCTTCTCCCAGATGCCCGTCAGCTCGGCGCTTTTGAGTAGGTCCTCATGGATGAGACCAATGAGTTCGATGCCCGTCGGCGTGGGCTCCAGGCTCTTGCGCACCTTCCGGATATAGTTGCGCTTGAACAAGGTCTCAATGATTGCCGCACGCGTGGACGGCCGCCCGATGCCATTCTCTTTCATCACCTCGCGCAACGATTCATCATCAACGAGTTTGCCAGCCGTCTCCATGGCACGAAGCAAGGTGGCCTCGGTGTAAGGCTTAGGCGGAGAGGTCCACTTCTCGGCCAGTTGTGGCTGGTGAGGCCCGTGCTCGCCTTTCTCGAAGATGGGCAAGGTCTTCTCCTCATCCTCCCCTTCTTTGGTCCCTGAGCCCGTCGAAGGGTTCTCTTCTTCCTGCTTCACCGGCTTGATGACCTCGCGCCATCCCGGCACAAGGATCTGCTTGCCCGAGGTCTTGAACTCCACATCTTCCACCTTGCCTAGGACAGTCGTTGTGGCAAACTGACAGTCGGGATAAAACACGGCAATGAAATGACGGCACACCTCGTCGTAGACCTGCTGTTCGGCAAGCGACAGCCCCTGCGGCACCACACCCGTCGGGATGATGGCATGGTGATCGGTGACCTTGCTGTTGTCGAACACTTTCTTGCTCTTGGGCAACTTCTTGCCCGCCAAAGGCGTGGTGTATTCAGCATAATTGGTCAGCCTCGCCAAGATGTCAGGACATTTGGGATAGATGTCATCACTCAAATAGGTGGTATCCACACGAGGATAAGTGGTGTATTTCTTCTCGTAGAGGCTCTGGATGGTCTGCAAGGTCTGGTCGGCCGACATGTTGTATTTCTTGTTGCATTCCACCTGCAACGAAGTTAAGTCATACAGCCTTGGTGGGGCTTCGGTGCCTTTCTTGGTGGAGATGTCGGTCACGGTGAACTCCTTCCCTTCCACACTCTGTAAGTCCTTTTGTCCATCTTCCACGGAGCCGTATTTGCCCTTGGTAGCAGTGAAGGTCGTATCCCTATAAACAGTTGATAGCACCCAATACGCCTCTGGCTTGAAGTTCACAATTTCGTGATAGCGATTGACAATCAGCGCCAAAGTGGGAGTCTGCACCCTGCCAATGGACAACACCTGCCGGTTTTGTCCATATTTCAAGGTGTAAAGCCGCGTGGCATTCATGCCCAGCATCCAGTCGCCAATAGCACGCGAGAGACCCGCCTCATAAAGCGACTGGTATTCCGATTGGTCTTTCAGGTTCTTGAATCCCTCCCGAATAGACTCTTCTGTCAAAGAAGAGATCCACAGACGCTTCACGGGACACTTTACAGCAGCCTTTTGCATCACCCAGCGCTGGATGAGCTCACCCTCCTGTCCTGCATCACCGCAGTTCACGATTTCGTCGGCCTTTTGGAATAAGGATTCAATGGTCTTAAACTGCTTCTCCACACCTTTATCCGCAATGAGCTTGATGCCAAAACGCGGTGGTATCATCGGCAGACGGCTCAACGCCCATGCCTTCCACTGGTCGGTGTAGTCGTGCGGCTCTTTGAGGGTGCAAAGATGGCCAAAAGTCCATGTCACCTGATAGCCGTTGCCTTCCATGTAACCTTCATGGGTGGCATTGGCGCCCAACACCTTGGCGATGTCGCGTGCGACGCTTGGCTTTTCGGCAATACAGACGATCATTAGTTGAGAGTCTAGGGTTTAGAGTTGGGGAATTCAGATTTCAGGTCTGCCGCATGTAACTTCATCAGGTATTCTGCCTTGTCTTTTTGCGCCACAAACCACAACAAATCAGCGGCTTGGAAGGTAATCCTGGCCGAGGGGTTCAGGATGAACTGTCCGTCACGCTCGATGGCAATCACCATGGCATCGTACTTGTCGGCAAAGCCGGAATCCTTCAATGCCACGCCAATCAAAGGGCTGTCAGGCTCAACCTCCACCTTGTAAAGGTCCACCTCACCCTCTTCATGCTCATGGATCAACGCGTCGTCAAAGACCTCCACCTTGGGCAACAGCAGCCGCAGATGGTCCTCATGGCCTACGAAGGTGATCTTGTCAAAGGGAAACAGCTGGAAATCAGACTTGGGCAGCTCAAAGATCTGTTTGCCTCTTTCCACACTCACCACACTCACATTGTAGTTGTCGCGGAAGTCAGTGTCCTTGATGATGATTCCTGAATAGAGGCTGTCGGGACTCAATGTCATCTTCTGCAAGTGGCAGTTTTCCTGCAAGATTTCAGGGATGGCAAACACTTGCACCGACTGACGCTTATTGAGGTTGTCCATAAAGCGTCCTTCAATGCGCTTATAGAACTTCATCGCCGGACTCAACGCCTTTAGCATAATGGTGTAAATCAAGGCGAATCCGATATTGATCAAATGATACCATGGCGAGCCTACACCAAGATTGGACCAGAACAGGCCATTCAGGAAGTGCTGGATGATGACATAAGCCGACACCCAGACAATGATGGTGCGCAAGAGGAAAACAATGAGAATCAAAGTCCTGTTAAACTTACTGGCATCCATGAGCTTATGCGTGGTCTTCACCAGCGTATGCTTGAAACCCATCGCCCAAAGGAAAGGTGCCGTAAGAATCAGCGACAAAGCCGTGCTGATGGCCGCATTCCACGGACGCGGGACATATTTGATGATGAACGAGCAGATGAAGAACGAAATCAGCACTACTGCAATCACAATGGCGGAGTAGATCACGATGTTTTTGAGCTGTCGCATCATGAAACTTGCCATGTTGACCTTCTTGCCGCTCTTCACCTTGATGCCCGACTCGTTGTTTTCCAACTTCTTAAGCCATCTTTCAGGGAAATGCTTCGTCACCCAATGATAGGTAGGCAAGGCCGCCTTGATGGCATAGGGTGTGATGAATGTGGTGATGATCGACACCGAGACAATGATGGGATACAGAAACTCGTCGATGACACCGAAACTCATGCCCAAGGTGGCGATGATAAACGAGAACTCACCGATTTGACTGAAACAGAATCCACCTTGCAAAGCCTGCTTCAAGCCCAGACCGGCAATCAGACGACCTACCACATTACTCAAAGGCTTGAAGAACAACAGCACCACGGTGATGACCAGAATCTGCCACCAGTAGTTGACCAAGATCTGCGGGTCGACCATCATGCCCACCGACACGAAAAACACGGCACCAAACAAGTTCTTGATGGGAGTGGTGACTTTATGGATCGCTTCTGCCTCAAGTGTTTCAGCCAAAATGGAACCCATGATGAATGCGCCCAAAGCCGACGAAAATCCCGCCAAATTGGCCAACACGACCATCAGGAAACACAGACCCACAGAAAACACCGTCAGCGTCTCCTCCGACATGAACTTCCTTGCCCAACGCAAGATGGTAGGCACCAAAAAGATGCCACCCAAGAACCACACCAACAGGAAGAACACCAGTTTCAACATACTGGAAACCAACTGCATCCCATCGAAGGTCTTGCTCACAGCAAGTGTGGATAAGATAACCATCAGAAGGACGGCCTCAAGATCCTCCACCACCAACTCGCCGATGACATTGCCGCTGAATTTCTCGCGATGCAACTTCATGTCGTCGAAAGCCTTGGCAATAATAGTCGTCGAAGAAATCGACAGCATGGCACCAAGGAAGATGCAGTCCATCTGACTCCAACCCAAGACCTTGCCGAGTAGGAAACCGACCACACACATGGTCACCAATTCGGTCAACGCCGTCACGCCGACCGTCCCTCCCACCTTCTTCAGCTTCTTGAAACTAAACTCCAATCCGATGCCGAAGAGCATGAACACCATGCCGATTTCGCTCCATGTCTCCACACTCGTGTGGTCTTTGATGACAGGAAACCACTCGAAATTGGGGCCAATCAAGAATCCAGCGATGATATAGCCCAACACGACGGGCTGTTTCAACCACTTGAAAATCACCGTGGTGAGACCAGCCGTAACCAATATCAGAGCGAGGTCGGAAAACAGTGCAGGTAGGAATTCCATAGTTATCAGTTATCAGTTGTCAGTTGTTCAGTTTCGTAGGCGTATTGCATCAATGCCTTGGCGTTGGTTTCGGTGGAGACAAACCAAACCGTATCGCCTTGTTGGAACACAAACGAGGCTGCTGGATTAAGGAAGAATTCCTTGTCGCGTTCAATGGCAATCACCATGGCATTGAAGCGATTGAGTATGTCGGAATCATGAAGTGAAACCCCTACAAAACGGCTGTTTGGACCCACAACCGAGTTATGGATATTGACATCACTCTCGGGACGTTCCTTGATAAGTACATCATCTTCCACCTCGACGAACGGTCTGAGTTTGGCCAGTTGCTCTTCGGTTCCTATGAAAGTCACCTCGTCGTCGGGATACAATATGAAGTCACGACGAGGCAAGTCGATGAACTCATCGGCTCTGTCGACACACACCACACTGGTCCCATAGGTTTGGCGGAAGTCCGTCTCGCGTATGCGTTGGCCCACATATTGGCTCTTTGGGCTCAAGGCCATCTTCTCCATAGCGAAATTCTCCTGCAACACCTCAGGCAACACGAACGATTTCATAGTCTCGCGTTTATTCATGTTTTCGAGGAAACGACGCTCAATGGTCTCATACCAATGCATGATAGGCGTAATCACACGGAGAACGACGACATAAAAAGCAGCCAGACCCATGGCAATCAGGTGGTAAGGCATATGCAGGCCAAGACTTGCCCAAAAATCGGCACCCAAAAAATGGTTGTGGATGTTGACTGCAACACCCCAAACAAGGAGAATGCGTATGATGAATATCAACCTAACGGATTTCTTGTTGAACTGACTTTTTGCCATCAGTTTTCTAGTCGTTTTCAGCATGCCATGCTTGAAGGCCACCGCCCACAGGAAGGGCGACATAACCAGCAGGGTGACGGCCAGCGAAACCAAGCCACTAACAGGTTGAGGCACATAGTCTTGGATAAACTTACAGAGCGAGAAGCAGATCAGCATCAAGGCGACGATGATGGAAGCATATAGCACCAAGTTCTTTAGTTGGCTCAAGATATAAGCCTTCATCGTCATTTCCTCACCATTCGCCGATTTCACGGCTTTTTCCTGGCTTCCAAAACCGTTTTTCCAACTATCAGGCACTTTCTTCTCAATCCAATGGAAAAGCGGCTCACCGCCCTTAATCATATAAGGAGTGAGGAAGGTGGTAATGATGGACACAGAGACGATGATGGGATACAGGAAATCGTCGATGACACCAAAACTCATACCCACCGTAGCAATGATGAACGAGAACTCACCGATTTGGCCAAAACACATGCCCGCACGAACAGCGTTGTGGAGGTTATCGCCCGAAAACAGCATACCCAGACCCGAGCTCAAGGATTTCAGCACGACCACGACAACAGTGATGACCAGAATCTGCCACCAATATTGCACCAAGATGGCAGGATTGACCATCATGCCGACCGAAACGAAGAACACGGCTCCAAACAGGTTCTTGATGGGAGCGGTGAGTTTGTGAATCATCTCGGCCTCAAGGGTTTCGGCCAAGATGGAACCCATAATGAAGGCGCCCAAAGCCGACGAGAAACCCGCTTTGTTGGCGAGCCAAACCATGAAGAAACACAGACCGACGGCAAACACCGTCAAGGTCTCTTCCGACATGAACTTACGGACCCATTTGAGGATGGTCGGGATGAGGAACACACCGCCGACATACCACACCAAAAGGAAGAAAACAAGTCGGACCACGCTCATCACCAACTCCTTCCCATCCAAGGTCGCGCTGACCGCCATGGTGGAAAGCACCACCATCATCAGGATGGCCGCCAGGTCTTCAACCACCAGAACGCCGATAACACTCCCCGTGAAGCGTTCCCCTTTCATCTTCAAGTCATCGAAAGCCTTGGCGATGATGGTCGTGGATGACATGGAGAGCATGGCACCCAGGAAGATGCTGTCCATCTGCGTCCAACCCATCAATTTGCCGAGGATAAAGCCGATAAGACACATCGACACCAGTTCCGTCAATGCCGTAATGCCCACCGTACCGGCCTGTTTCTTCAGCTTCTTGAAACTGAATTCCAGACCGATGGCAAACAGCAAGAAGACCATGCCAATTTCGCTCCAGATCTCAACACTTTCATGATCGTTGATGACGGGGAACCAAGGAAAATAAGGTCCAATGAGCAGACCAGCAATGATATAGCCCAACACCAAGGGCTGTTTCAACCATTTAAAAAGAACTGTCGTGACACCTGCCGTAACCAATATCAAGGCAAGGTCGGAAAATAAAGCGGGTAAAGACTCCATAACATTGCTTTTGTTGCTGCAAAAATACAAACAAAATCAATAACTAGCAAAACCAAAAAACATCAAAACCAAATCTCATCATTTATTCTTGCCTCGACCTCATCTTCAATCTTATCGGGAAGCGAGAAGAAAAAATCGATATGCATGTCCCAACGGCTTCTACATGGGTCAACTCGTAAGCCACCCAATTCGGGAGCCGTGTGTCCGTATTAAACGACACCACATAACCCTTATGCCAAATGACCTGACTAGGGCGACCGTCCATAATCCTTGGGATCTCAACAGGCCCGTCCGTCGCAGCCTCAAGGCTCTTGACATGAGCACAAGAGAACTGTAAAACCACGAACAATACGGTAATTATGCGTAACAAGTCCCTCATTTGCCATTTAACATTTGCAGCGAAAACCAGTTCAAGGCTGCAAAAATAGCAAAAAAGCTTTATTCTGCAAACATCCCGTCGATAAGGTCTTTGTAGTGTTCCGCAATGATCTTACGGCGAATCTTGAGGCTCGGCGTCATCTCACCGTCGTCGATGGTCCACTCGTGGTCCAAAAGCTCGAAGCGCTTAATTTTCTCATAGTCACCGAAGAACTTGTTGTAGGCGTCCACCTCCTTGCGATAACGGTCGTTGACAGCTTTCTGCTTGATTATTTCAGCGTTGGTGCTATAAGGGATATGGTTCTCTTCGCACCACACCTTCAGATGCTCGAAGTTAGGTACAATCAAGGCTGCGGCGAACTTCTGGTTCTCGCCCACCACCATGATACTGCTGATGAACGGCGACTCCGTAAAACGGTTCTCGATGAGTGCGGGCGAGATGTACTTACCCATCGAGTCCTTAAAGATTTCCTTCATACGACCCGTGATCTTCAGCAAGCCGTCCTCATCGAACTCGCCGATGTCGCCCGTATGGAAGTAGCCCTCCTCGTCGATGGCGATACGGGTCTGCTCCTCATCTTTGTAATAGCCCTTCATCACTGGCGAGCCCTTCACGAGAATCTCTCCCGACTCCGGATCAATCTTGAACTGAACGCTGCTGCAAGGCACACCCACCGTTCCTGCCTTGATGACACCCATGGCGAGACTGTTGGTGGCAATCACGGGCGAGGTCTCGGTCAGGCCGTAGCCCTCAACAATCGGGATGTTCATTGCGGCAAACAAGCGCACCAAACGAGGCTGCAAACTGGCGCCACCCGAGATGATGAATTCCAAGCGACCACCAAACGCCTTCCTCACATCCTTGAACACCAACCTATTGGCGATATGCAACTTGAACCGATAGGCACGGTTGATCTTCTTCTCCGTCTCGTCGTAACGCTCGGCCAACTGGAAAGCCCAATAGAAGATGCGTTTCTTCATGCCTTTCAGCTTGTCGCCTTTACGGACGATGCCATTATACACCTTCTCGATGACACGAGGCACCGTGGTGAAGTGTTCCGGCTTGATGTCGGCGATGTCGCGCATGATGGTGCCGAAGTTCTCCACATAATAGGTCGAGTTGCCGAGATAAAGGTGTGTGAACAACACAGAACGCTCGTAGATGTGCGACAACGGCAAGAAACTCACCACCTTGTGCGAGCTGGGCACAGGATAATGCGGTCCATAGTGGGCCACACAACTCATCAGGTTGTAATGCGTCAACATGACACCCTTGGGGGTACCCAGCGTGCCTGAAGTGTAAATAATGGTTGCCACATCATCGGGGGCGACGGCATCTTTAGCCGCCTGAAGCCTGGCAAGGCTTTTCTTGTCCACCTTCACCGAGACCATCAAGCCACGCAGGGTCATCATACCCTCCACGGGGTTGAAGGCAAACTCTTTCGGGCGGACAGGCATGGCGTCAAGGACGCCCTTGATTTTATTGTGAAGCAACGAGCCTTCAACGAAGACAATCTTGGGGTCGGCATGGTTGAGGATATGCTCGAAATCGCTCTGACGCACCGTGGGATAAATGGGCACCAAGATAGCGCCAATCTGCTGCACGGCGAAGTCCACCATGTTCCACTGCGGGCAATTATTGGAGACCACGGCCACGCGGTCGCCTTTACCCACACCCAAACCAATCAACCCTTGGCTGATGGTATCGGTCATCTTCACGAAATCACGGCTGATATATTTCTTCCATTCACCGTCGACCTTGCAGGCAAACATGGCCTTCTTCTTGCCATATTTCTCCACAAACCTCGGCAGCAGGTCAAAAGTGCGCGGAGGTATGTCAGCATAAGGCTGAACGGTTTTCTTTTTGTTTTTATTCTTTTCCATATCCACTGAATAATCGTTGCGAAAATAGGATTAATTTCCATCTTCTCGTCATTTTATCCAAACGAAAGGTCTTTTTTTGAACAAACGAGGGGATTTTGTCACCGAAATTATTTTTGCAGCCATTTGTATAAGAATGACTATATTTGCATCGAGATAAAACGAACATGATCTCCATTTTCGACGATATGGTCCAAGTCACTGAATCCGAGGTGAGACGAATGTTGCCTTTAGTGGATGAACAACGCCGCGAAGAAGCCTTGCGCTACAAACATCTCTTTGGCCAATTCGCTTGCCTGAAGTCATGGTTGATGTTGCAAGACCTTTTGAAGCCTTTGGAAATCAAGGATCTAAAGATGGTCTACAATGAACACGGCAAGCCTTTCTTGGTTCACCACCCTAAGGTGTTTTTCAACCTCAGCCATTGCAAGAATGGCATCGCCGTGGCGGTCGACTTCTCTCCTATCGGCATCGACATCGAGAGCTTCCGAAACAGCAACCTCGCCCTCTTGAGCAAGACGATGAATGCCATCGAGACTGAATGGATACTCGCCTCTGCCGACCCGGTGGAGACCTTCACGCAATATTGGACCAAAAAAGAAGCGGTGGTGAAAATGCGCGGCACGGGCATCATCGACGACCTTCACCATGTGCTCGACGGTGAAGGCTACCGACTGGAGACGCATATTAATAGAGAAAAACGCTACGCGTTCAGCATAGCGTTTTCTCAAATCCCGTAATGTTACAACAGGTTATGCAATAATTCTCGTCCCGCAGGTCGGGTCGCCAAGTCTTGTGGCCTCGGTGATGATGGCCTCATGGCCCGTGGCTTCCACGAACAGGATGGCGGCACGCACTTTAGGAGCCATGCTGCCTTCTGTGAACTGACCGTCGGCCAGGTGTTTCTTGGCCTCGGCAACGGTGATGGTATCCAAAGCCTGCTCATTGTCCTTGCGGAAGTTAATGTAGACCTTCGGCACATCGGTGAGAATGTAGAACTCGTCGGCGCCGATGTTGATGGCGGTCATGGCCGAGGCGAGGTCCTTGTCGATAACGGCCTCAACACCACCCAAGCTACCGTCGGGCTTCTCAATGACAGGGATGCCGCCACCGCCCACGGTGATGACGATGTTGCCCTGTTCTGCCAGCTGCTTCACGAGGTCGACATTCTGGATGGCGATAGGCTTCGGCGAAGCCACCACCTTACGCCAGCCGCGACCTTTGGGGTCTTCCTTGTAGACAGCACCCGTCTCGGCAGCATATTTCTCGGCCTCCTCCTTGGAGTAATAGGGACCCACCGGTTTGGTGGGGTTCTCAAACATCGGGTCGTTCTTGTCGACCACCACCTGCGTCACCAGGGTGACCACATTGCGCTTCAGGCCTTCCTTGGCAAAAGTCTTGCCCAAACCCATCTCAATCATGAAACCGATGAGGCCTTGGGTCTCGGCCACGCAGAAGTCGATGGGCATGCCTGGCACGCCAAACTGATGGTGACCGGCCTCATGCTGCAACATCACATTGCCCACTTGAGGACCGTTGCCATGGCCGATGACCAGGTTATAATCGTTTTTCAAGAACGGAAGCAGCGAGTGGCATGTCTCAGTGACATTCTCCATCTGTTCCCTATAGGTTCCTTTTTGACCGCCTCTCAACAGGGCGTTTCCGCCAAAGGCGATGACTGCTAGTTTCTTCATTATTAGGTATTTAAGGTTATTTTCTTATATATTGCTTCTGGCTACTGGCTCTTGGCATTTGGCTTGTTTGGCATTTAGCCAGTTGCCAGAGGCCAGAAGCCAGAGTATTTACTTCCTATGATATGTTACAGTATAACCGTCTTGTCCGATGACCAAAAGGCTATCACTGAGCGAGATAATGTTGTTGGTATCAGCAAAACTGGTCGGGTTGGTGCCATTCGTCGTTCCGTTGAGGATCAGTTTGTCGCCAACCTTCTCCCAGGTCTGGTATTCCCTAAAGCCCGTGTTGATGGATTTGACTTCGCCATTTTCAAGCAAAGTGAAGCCCACTTCTCCCAGCAGACTGCCCTCGGCAGCGGGTTCAACCCAGGTTCCGACGATGGAAGGATGCGAACATGAAGCGAAAGCCAAGCCCATAATTCCGCATAATGCAATGATAATCAAATTTTTATTCATTTCTAACTCCTATTTGATTTGGAGCGGCAAAGATACGAACTTTTCTTTCACAAAATCAAGACTATCCTTTGTTTTTCGTGCTTTTCATCTTTCTTGCCCACCGCACCAACTCTCCGACCCAAAGGATGAGTGATGTCCCAACGATGATACGCACCCAGTCACCAAACGGCAACGGCACCACATTGAACATCTCACCGCCAAAGGTGACAATGAGTATTTGACCCAGGAAGATGATCAACAAGGTAAGTCCAAAACCTCTACGCACATCCTTGTTGAGGAATCCCCGCAACGCCGACTGATGCGAATGATAGGCCTTGGCGTTGAAGATGTTCCAGAACTGCATGAAGACGAAGATGGTAAAGAACATCGA
>JAEEGL014959186.1_pt1 | contig 24549 bp, 14 predicted proteins | sample 9134231 | NCBI WGS metagenome assembly JAEEGL01 (sample SAMN16246548, study PRJNA631951) | gut metagenome | biome: gut microbiome; feature: rumen; material: fiber-attached | host: Bos | place: Iran: Karaj | collected 2018-10
AAATTTGAAGATGGAGAGGCTCAGCCAATTCTTGAATTCTCAGATCTCAGAGATCCCTATTATACAAATGAAAATAGCGATATCCTTAGATATTGCGTATATGTCGAGACAGATTTCGACACGGATGCTGACGGTAATGCAGATCTTGTTAAAGTGCTTATGCAGGTGCCACGGGCAGCGGCAGAGGGCAATTTTAAGGCTGCAACCATATATGATCCAACACCATATGGCGCCGGTACTGTAGAAGATAACGATGAATCCGATAGACAATTATATAATCCCACGCCTTTTGATTATGACAACCTATATGGTGCGGGACAAAAGCGTGTGCCGGCAGATAAGATGACAACTCTGGAAGCTGCAGAAAATGCCGATCCTGAAAGCTGGAATTATTATGTCCCCAATGGAGACGGTGCGCAGGGTTTTTCCCTGGCAAATTCCTATGACTATTACCTGATCAGAGGATTTGCGGTAGCTGAATGTGGAGGCATAGGTACATATGGCTCAGAAGGCTTTGAGCTTTGCGGTATGGATCTTGAATGTGACTCCCATAAGTGTGTAGTTGAATGGTTGGCAGGTAACAGAGTTGCATACACTGATCCGTATAACAATGTTGAGATTGAGGCAGACTGGTCTAATGGAAATGTGGCTATGACCGGATGCTCTTATGGCGGAACTTTGCCCTATGAGGTAGCTACTACCGGTGTTGAAGGGTTAAAAACTATAATTCCTTTTGCCGGAATAGCAAGCTGGTATGACTATACTAATTCTCAGGGTGCGCCTACGATTTATGATGTAAATTATGAGGATTATCTTGCCGCTTATAATAGCGGCGCAGCATATTTAGATGATGACTGGACCGTTATTAATGATGACTATGCATCATTTCTGTGGCAGATGTCACAGGATCAGGAAGCAACAAACGGTGATTATGCAGAAGTCTGGGATTGGCTTGATTACTCACATAAAACAGATGATATTAACTGCTCAGCGCTTATTGTACACGGGCTCAACGATTTTAATGTTTTTACCAAACAGGCTGATCTTATGGCGCAGGCCTTTGAAAAAGCAGGGCAGACTTTTAAGCTGGTGCTGCATCAGAACGGTCACGCTTTACTAGACGGTATTATGGTTGGGAATGAGCTGTGGCAGGAGATTATGAATAAGTGGCTATCCCACTATCTCTATGATGTCGACAATGGAATAGAAAATATGCCTGAGGTTACTGTTCAGAACAATCTTGACGGCTCATTCAGGACATATGAGAATTGGAGAGATTTTGAATACACATCTGTTGACTATGTCAGCAAGAGTACAGAAGGGGAAACATCAACTGTTGATACCAATGATATAGCGGAATACTATGATCAGTATGTGAACTCAACGGATGATTATGGTAAGCCATTTACACGAGATGAATATTATCTCAATCTTTCTGAAGGAACAGGAGTCAGCTATACATACAGTTTTGAAGAAGATCAGACAATTTACGGTGTTCCCGAGATTCATGTAAGGATGGCAACAAATGATGTAGACATGGATGGGCTTATGGTATCAGCAATGCTGATAGATACTATAGATTATGAGACAAACTTTAAGGCATACATGACCAAGCAAAGACTGTATGACACAGTACCTGTCAAAACAATAGAAAAAATTGATGGCGGAAGTATTGGTCATGTAGACATAAAGGAATATGTACAGAGCAATACCACTGCAAAGCTTATAACTTTTGGATACACAGATCTGAAAAACTACGGTTGTGGATACGATTCATCCGAGTACACTTTGAAAACTGAGGAGATGAATGGTGGAGAGTACTATGACTACACGTTTTACCTGCAACCCACTGTATATACTGTTGAAAAAGGACATTCACTTGTACTTGTAATAACCGGCTGGGATCCCTATATGGCGGGTCTTGACGAGGATTACAATTCAGGTCTTGTAACAGAATCAAATCCATCAAGATATACATATTCATTTACGATAGATGATAGCTCTGTTGATTTCCGAATGCCGGCAGCATCAGGAGAATAAGCGGAGAAATAATAACACGTGAATAACACGTGAGGGAGTGGTGGTGTTTTTATAGGACACCTTCGGGTGCAAACTTAGGATGTAAGCTAAAGATATTGGATTATATCCTGAGTTTGAGGAAGGAGTGTGTGTTATGAGTAAAGCATTGATGGCAGCGGCAAAGATGTATGATGATCCGAGATTTTTATCCAAGAGCGAGATCAGAATTTATAAGAATAAGCTTCGCAGACAGCGCATCGTAAGACGTCAGAAGCTGGCGCTGGCCCTTGTTGCGGCGGTTCTGGTGTTCACAGTTTCTTTTCTGGTATCAACACTGATGCTGGATGCTCAGGATAACACTTATACTCCTGAGTTCAAATATTATAAGGAGATCACTGTTCATGCCGGGGACACCATGTGGGATATCGCCAATGAGCACATTTCCTACGATCATTACAAGAATGTGGATGCGTATATTTCTGAGGTCTGCAGCATTAACAATCTTAGTGACGGAGACGATATTCTGGCGGGGGAGAGCCTTATCATTCCCTATTACTCTACTGACTATAAATGATAGGCCTCAAAGGTGTGGTAAACTTATGATATAAGGTGTCATAAGGCTTATCGGGGGAAATAACTTTGAGAAAAAGAAAGATTCTATCACATAGAGTACCTGCGCTTTTGCTGGCCTTTGTACTTACCGGCTGCTGCGCAGCAGATTATACGGCAGCTGATGAGACGGAAGTTTTTGAAACAGTGACTGAGAGCGGGGAGCAGGAGAGCGTCGCTGCTTCTTCTGCTTCTTTTGAGGAAAGCAGCTCCGAGGCTTCATCAGAAGCGTCATCGGCTCCTGAGGCTGTGGAAGAGGAAGCTCCGCCAAAGGAAGATGACCCAAGGATTGCGGAGATCCTGTCTCAGATGACCACCAGGCAGAAGGCTGCCCAGATGATAATCCCCGCCTTCAGGACCTTTGACGACGGCGAGGGGGAGATCAATGTCACAGTACTGAATCCACAGCTTCAGAATTTTATCAGTAAAAATCAGTTTGGAGGAGTCATACTTTTTGGCCAGAACCTCGAAAGCCCTGAGCAGACGGTGCAGCTGGTGATAGATATTCAAAATGCCAATGCAGAGGGCGGTGCTTTCACACAGCTTTTTATCGCTGCGGATCAGGAGGGCGGCCAGGTAACAAGGCTTGCGGGCAGCACCAGAATGCCCGGTAATATGGCACTTGCTGCCACAGGAGATACCCTGCTGGCAAGGCAGTGTGGACAGGTTCTGGGAAAAGAACTCTCTGCCTGCGGCATCAATCTTGATTTCGCTCCCGACAGCGATGTCAACGACAATCCCGAAAACCCAATCATAGGAGTAAGATCCTTTTCCGATGACCCGGAGACAGTGGCAGAGTTTGCCACAGCCGTGATAGAGGGACTTCACGACGAGGGGGTAATGTCAGCGGTGAAGCACTTTCCCGGGCATGGCAACACCCAGACCGACAGCCACACCGGTTTTCCCACAGTGGACAAGAGCCTGGAGGACATAAGAAGCTGCGAACTGGTGCCCTTTAAGGCTGCGGCTAAGACCACGGACTTTGTCATGACTGCTCATATAAGATTCCCTCAGGTCACAGAGGGCAAGGATGAGACCTACACCTCCCTTTCCACAGGGGAAGAGGTGCTCCTTCCCGCCACTTTATCAAAGACCATGATCACCGATATCTTAAGGGGAGAGCTTGGCTACGAAGGTGTGGTCATCACCGATTCTCTCGAGATGGCCGCGGTTTCCAAGAACTTTGATCCCAAGGACAGCGCCCGCCTTGCCATAAACGCAGGGGTGGACATGCTCCTTATGCCTGTTATCATTGCCGGTCCCGCGAGGATTCAGGCCACAGAAGACTACATTGATGATATCGCAGAGATGGCGGAAAACGGCGAGATTCCCATGGAGAGGCTGGATGAATCCGTCACAAGGATACTGAGACTTAAGAGAAGATACGGCCTTCTGGAAGCCTGGGAAGAGCCGGATACCGAGGCTCTCACAGCTAAGGCAAAAGAAACAGTGGGAAGCCCCGAGAATGCGGAGATAGAGCAGCAGATCTGCCAGAAGGCAGTGACCCTGGTAAAAAATGACGACGCCCTGCCCATCACAGCCGGAAAAAAGGTCGTTATAGCCTACCACGACAAATATCAGAAGAGCTATGTAAACTCAGCGATTGAAATGCTTAAGGAAGATGGCCTTATCTCGTCTTCTGACAATATAACTGTTATCTCCTATAAAGGCCGCGGCGCCTCCAATGCCGCAGCAGACTTATCCGGTGCGGAGGCAGCCATTATCCTCTCCTCCACCGACAATTACAAGCTCTCCGATGAAGGCACCTACACCGGCACCGCAGCGGACTACATCGACGCTTTTCTGGCCTCCGCCGGTGAAAATGGCGTAAAGTCCCTTGTCCTTAGCACAACCATGCCCTACGACTTAGAGCGCTTCTCTGATGCCGACGCCCTCATGGCCTGCTACAGCGACCGCGTTATCCCCGCCGCAATTTCCGCGGCCTTCGGAGCCTTTGAACCCACCGGCCAGTTACCGGTCAAACTAGATTATAACTAAAGGGAGAGTTAAAAAGTTCCACAAAAACGTAAACGTTTCCGAAAAAGTGAACAAAAAAATCCCGATTTTATCGGCGTTATTGGCATTTCCACCAAACTCCCCATAGTTTACAATTAAATTAGCTATAGGGGGTGGTGCCTATGAGTAGAAAAAGTATTTTGGGTCTTTTAATCACAGGATTTTTAATAATGTGTGTAGGATGCAGTGGCAATGGTGCTTCTGCCGGAAACGGTGATTATGGCGTAGATGAGAAGCCTGTCATCTATCTTTATCCGGAGGAAGACAACACTGCAGTTTCCGTGCGTCTTGATTACAACGGAGATCTTACGGAGCTCATTCCTGAGTTCAATGAGCCCAATGTTTGGAATTGTACAGCCAACAAGGACGGCAAGATCACCTTTGAGGGCAAGCAGTACGATTACCTTTTCTGGGAGGGAGCTCCCAAGTTTGAGTATGACTTCTACTCAGGCTTCTGCATCAAGGGTGCAGACACCGAGGCCTTCCTCAAGGAAGTGCTTCCTCAGCTGGGACTTAATGACAGTGAGGCCAAGGAGTTCATGGAGTTCTGGGTTCCCCAGATGGAGAAAAATGCCTTCAATATGATAAGCTTCCAGGGCAAAACCTATAACAAGAACGCCAAGCTTACCGTAACTCCTGAGCCCGACACCATGATCCGAGTATTCATGGCCTGGTACCCCACAGAGCGCTTCATCAAGATCAATCCTCAGTTCCTCAGCGCACCACAGCGTAAGGGCTTCACCGTAGTCGAATGGGGCGGCAACAAGATTAAATAAATATGTTTTTTGAAGGTCTGACTTCACAATGAGGTCAGACCTTTTTCTATGTGGGTAAAGAGTATGGCGATTTCGATAAAATAGGCTGATCATAATTGGAGCTCCCCATATAATGCTCATGCATTAACTATATTGTGATAAAATAATGGGAGATACGATTCAGTAAAAAGGGGGCTTTTATGAAGAGATTTCTTACACTATTCCTAACAACTATTCTTATAGTTTCTAATTCCTATTCCGGAAGCATTTCTTATGCTGCGGAGATCAAGTCTGAGAATGATTCCAACGAGATATTGGTTACTGAAAATGGTGAAGAACCGAATACTATGTCAGAAGACGATGCTCTGGAAACTCCGGAAGAATCAATTGACTATACTGAAACTCCTGCGCTTAAGCTTTTATCAGAAGTTAAGCCTATTTCAGAGCGGGCTGATTATAAGGAATTTATTGCTATACATAATAGAAAAGAGCTTGAAGCAATAAACAATAATATGACCGGAAAATATTATCTGACAAACGATATCGATTTGGCCGGAGCGGAGTGGATTCCCATTGGAATTGAACTTGATGATGGTGGAACAGTAATAGAGAAACATTCATTTAGAGGGGTACTCGATGGTCAGGGTCATACCATAAAAAATATGACCATCAAGGAAGGTATTAAATCATTAGGGTATTGTCAGGTTTCTGTTGGCCTTATAGGTGAAATAAGCGAGTATTTTATTACTGTAGGAGATAAACCTGATACTTACGCAGTAGAAAATCTTATCCTGGATAATGTAAACATAGATTTCACACTAGAGGAAAATGGTGTTGGAGCTGTAGTAGGTAAAATCGGCGACGGAGAGATATCTCCGACGATTATAAACAATATTTCGGTAACAGGAAATATTAAAGGTGATAATTATGTAGGCGGAATCGTTGGAAGCGTTTATGATGACAGAGTAGAAATATCAAATTGCGCTAACTATGCTAATGTAACTACTGTATCAGGTTTGGCTTCAGGTATTGTGTCTTACAGTTTCGGAAAAGTTTCAGGGTGTGTTAACTATGCTGATATCCGTGGACAGGCAGGAATAGTTGGTGAAACTTCCGAAGGCCATTGTGCTATTTCGGACTGTGTTAATTATGGGAATATAGATGGCTTCTTGGGCGATAAGTATTACTATGAGTACTGTGTTGGTGGTATTGCCGGAAGCGGATGGGTAGACATATCCGGCTGCAAAAACTATGGAATAATAAATACTCCCGGAGATTATTATGCAGGCGGAATAGCCGGAATAAGCCATTCTAAGATCTCTGATTGTGAGAACCATGCAGATATACAAAAGGAATTGGATGAACAGTCTGACTATTATATCCATAGCAATAATCATGGGGGCATAGTCGGCAAAGGCTCAGAAGTAGAGAATTGTACCAATGAGGGAAAAATATTTGAAGGCGGCGGTATTGCAGGTATTGCTGAATCTGTAAGTGGTTGTATAAATAACGGAGCTACAGAATATGGTGCAGGAATAGCAATAAATGAGAATGGATATGGCACTATTACCTATAGCATAACCGACTGCACAAATTACGGCATTATTAAAAATGGCTCGGGAATTGCCGGTTATGGTGAAGTTAGTGCCTGCGAAAACTATGCAGTTATTACAATCGATGAATCCACCGATTCGTATTTTAATTCTGTTGGCGGGATTGTAGGATCCGGATCCGCTTATGGGTGTACTAATTATGCCAATATCTATGTTACTGAAACCGGTGGCGGATGGTCTGTAGGTGGAATTTCCGGATCCGGCAGTTGTGAAGACTGTATAAATAAAGGAAATCTTTCAGCTGAATCTAAAGTTTGTCTTTCTGGAATTGGCGGTGGAACAATACTAAGGTGTCGTAATGAGGGAAATATAACCTCAAAAGCAAATTGTGGTGGTATTGCTGCTAGTGCGGATATAATTGATCAATGTGTAAATACCGGAAATATAACAGTAACTGACTATTTCTATCGCTATTATGACGGAGGGGATAGATACGACTATGGAGGTGCTGAACGATTAAGCTTTGGTGGCGCACCAATGGTTGGTGGTATTGCAGCTTATGCTTCAAACGTAAGCAATTGCTATAATACCGGTAATGTATCTGTAAAGAACGTGGCCACCGGAAATGAGGAATACGAAGGGCCATCAGAGTATTATGTTTTTTGTGCAGTTGCAGGCGGTATTACAGGCTTTGCCCGTAAAGTTGTCAATTCTTACAATACCGGAGAGGTTATCGCTGCAGCCAGCAGTGGCATTGTTTATGCCGGCGGAATAACAGGAAGCGCTCAGAGGTTCTATGATCTGAATCTGTACACTGCAAGTTATGTAGATGTAGAACTTATTGGCAATGTTTCTCTAAGTGCCAAGATAAAAGGATATTTTGCTGACCCAGTAATAGAAGAGCAGATTTTGTGCAGAGAAGCATCTTCTAGTGCAATCGCTAATGATGTTGGAGCAAGATATAAAGATAGTATCAAGAATAATCTTTGGCGTAGTGATGGTGCTAAACAAAAAAATGTTCCTGAAGAATATAATCAGGACGAAATTATTGTTGGAAGCAGCCTGAATCCTATGTCTTTTTATGATATCACACCATACGAGGATAACTGCTCTTGGGATTTCTCCGAGATATGGGAAATGCCAACCCGTGGCGGACTTCCCGTTCTTAAATGGGAAAACCTTGACTATGGCCCTAGTATAAGCGCAATAGAGGGTGAAGAAATCGAAAATTCATGCATAGTTACTTACGAAACCAACGGAGGGACACCTATTGCGCCTTCTGTAGTACGTAAAGGGCAGGTATTCTATCCAAGCTATGCTACCTATAAGGACGGTTATATTGTAGAAAACTGGTATCTTGATGAAGAACTGACTACAGCTATCAGTATGATGATAACTGTTAACGGAGATATAACGCTGTATGCTAAGTGGGTTAAGTATGAGCCCACGCCAAAGCCGTCTTATCCAAAGGATGATGGTAAAGTATATCATGTCAAATCCAATTATTTTATGACATATAAAGATGGCTTCGGGGATCCGATGGAGTTTGATTGGACTTTTAATGACTTTAAATACAGCGCTATGACTTATAACCACAGGCTTGCTATTGCGGGTCTGGCTTTGTGCGCATCAGCAAATAGTTCAAAAGATAACAATTATAAACCAATTGATGAACAACTGAGACGATTGGGGTTTGATGACGACAAAGTTATCCACAAAAATTACGAATACAACAACTTTAAATCAGACCACCCGGGTATTTCTCTGGCATCCAAAACTATCAAGGTAGATGGAAAACAAAAAGTACTGATTGCCGTTGTCATCAGAGGAACCACATCTGTTTCAGATATAAAAACTGATCTCAAGGCAGTTGTGGATGGTTTCAAAGGAGCAGGAAAAGAAGCAGAGAGAATTCTGACAAGCTATATTAAAACATTTTATGGTAACAAGCTCAATGCAGACAACACGGTTTTCTTTATTACTGGGCATAGCCTTGGAGGGGCTACAGCCGCAAGGCTGATGCAGGAAATTGATGGAATCTCTGACAGATTTGATACCTATGTGTATACATATGCTTCGCCAAATTATGACCTAACTGATAACTATTATGATAATAAAGATATTGATTTTAACATCCATACCATAATAAATGTTGACGATTCAGTGCCTAATATGGTCGTAGGAAAAGAAAGATTGACATTCCATACAGTGATAAAGCAAATAGGCATTAAGCCTACAGTCTATTTTGTCAACAAAGAGATTCGTTACAACAGGAAGGATGAAAAAGCTACTTTTGACAAGATTTCACGCAATATTACCGGTATTGAAGAATCATATAATGATTTGATGAATAGCAGGGCAATCTGGAATTATTTGTCAATCATAACACGTGCATATAATAGTCTTATGATTGCTGATAATAATACGAGAGCAGCTATTTCACATGCACCAGAAACTTATATGGCATTTCTTCTCGCGCATGCTCCCACAGCATCAGTTTCTCCAAGAACAATGAAGCGCATTCTTGTAGAATGCCCCGTTGACGTATCAATCTATGATCAGGATGACAACTTCTGTGGAAGCGTAATAGGTGGAGAGATCAATTATCCGGAAAATACTGACATAATCATCGAAACCGATGGAGATAAGAAATATATCCTCATGCCATACGGAGATGACTATCGCGTTGAACTTACAGGAACAGACACCGGAACCATGCGGTACTCAATGATCAACACTGATGTTACAACAGGAGAGGTAGTTGAGGAAGTTGTCTATGATGATGTAGCCCTTACTGCAGGTAAGACCTTTATAAGTCAGATTACTCCTGATGAGACTCCTGAGCTTTTTGTAACAGACGAAAATGGAGAACCTGTAAAGCAGGTTGAAACTGATGGAACTGAGAAAGACTACTACAAGTACGGCGAAGTCCTTCCTGAAGATGTTCCGGAAAGTGGGATCATTCCCGATGGAATCTGGATTGGCGGGGTTAAGAGCCTAACTTATGATGGCTCAAAGCAGATTCCGACTTTCAGGGTTTATGACGGTACAAACTTGCTTGTTCCCAATACGGATTACAAGGTTTCCTGCAAGAACAACAAAAATGCATATGTGATAGAGAATCTGGAGAAGCTATCTGCAAAAGAGCTGAAGACTGTGCCACAGATTACTCTTGCAATGAAGGGCAATTACAGTGGAAAGAAGAGTTTTTACTTCTCGATCGAGACACTTTCTATCGAGGATGAGCAGGTATTTTCTACTGTTCTAAAAAAGTCGGGCAAGACTAATAAGCCAGCGCTTGTCTGGAATGGAAAAGAACTTAAGAAAGATAAGGATTATTCTCTTTTGACTACGGAAACAACTGTAACCTTTACGGGAATCGGAAACTTCAAGGGAACCAGAGTCCTTAATCTTTCAGAGACTTCAGTGACACCAAAGCAGATAGCCATAAGTAAGGCCAAGGTTTCTGCTATTCCATCCCAGCTTTATACAGGCTTAACCTACGGAATTGATAGCTTTAAGGAGGCAGATGGAGTAGCACCATTTGACTTTGCTGTTACCTACGATAATAAAAGATTAGCATTAGGTGTTGATTATAGGATTAGCAAGATTCTAAATGCCAGAAACGTCGGCAAAGCTACAATAGTCCTTGAAGGACTTAATGCAGGTGGAACTGAAGGCGCTATGGAATATAGCTTTGTAGGTGAGCGAAGGGTATCATTTGACATCAAGGGATATCCTATGACCGGTGATAATATCATTATAAAAGCAGCCGATGGAAACACTGAGCTATCTGCCAAGTATAATAAGGCAGGTGCAACCCCTAAACTAAAGGTTATGTTTGGTGACACAGTACTAAAAGAGGGAAGAGATTATACCCTGAAGTATTCCGAAAACATGGGATATCCTGCTGCGAAAGCGCAGGTTATGATATCGGGAAAAGGAAACTTCACCTCAAAGACTTCAAAAGGATTTACGGTTACGCAAAGGACCTTTTCATCAGCAAACGGAATAACCGTGATTGCGACAGATAAGCCCTATTCTAATAAAGCAAACCAGTACGCGACGACCGTTAAGGTGTTTGATAATGGTGGGAAGCTTTTAAAAGCCGGAACCGACTATGAAAAGAAGATTATATACCTTAAGGATGGAACTGAACTAGATGGCAAATCCCATCCCGAAGTCGGAGATGTAATCACAGTCCGTGTTACCGGAAAAGGCGGATATAGTGACAATACCATTGAGACAACATATAGAATCCTTGCTACTGGTAAAACCAATGATCTATCCAAGGCAACCATTAAAATCAAAAACCAGGATTACAACAAAGGAAAACCTGTAATTATTTCTTCTCAGGAGCAGTTTAGTCAGGCAACAATAGGAAAGCAGAAGACTGCTCTTTCTCTAAGTGCTGACAAGGGAGCGACAGGGGACTTTGTAGTTGTTCCGGGAAGCTATGTGAACAATTTAGGTAAAGGCACTGCTCAGGTAACCTTTATGGGCGTAAATGAGTATAGTGGAACAAAGACAGTGAAATTTAAGATAGGCACAAGATCCATACTGGATATGTGGTTCGGGTGGTTCTGAGTTCCTTATATCTGAAATCTCTTGTAAGCATAGTGTTATGGTCTTTTCGCCACCACTTACCATCATAATTTTCATACCACCTGATCGGAAATTCCGAACAGGTGGTATTTTTTAGTCCTCAAGGATATGGGGCCAATTGATAGGCGTCATGCCCATTTTATTTGACAGATGCGCCATCTATATAATGCTCACGCATCAACTATATTGTGATAAAATAATAGAGTCGTTGATATTACTTTATTACAGGGAGACAAACAGTTATGAAGAAAAAAGTCTTAGTTCTGATAGTTTGTGCTGCGCTTACACTCGCTGCATGTGGAAACACTACTTCTGAGAATACAGTTGCTGAAACGTCTACTGTAGAAACAGCCGCAGCGGCAGAAAGTGTATCAAAGGAAGAGCCTAAAGCACCTGAAAATATAGATAAGCCTGAAGAAACGGTGGAAAAAGCTGAGGAGAAAACTGAGGAAAAAGTCGAAGAGCCGAAAGAAGAAGCAAAAGCCGAAGAATCGGCATCAAAAGCTGAAGCTTCAACAGAAAACTCAGCGAAAGAGCCAGAAACTGCCAAAGAAGCTGCTTCAACTGAGACTGCTTCAAATGAAAAGGTTGAAGAGAAGGTCGCAGAACCAACTTATTCTACAGTAATCGAAAAGTATATTGCTGATGGCGACTTCTCTGATTATGTGGCATATGGCAAAGAAATGGGCGCTAACGATGTCAGAATTCCCAGTTCTGAGAAGAATATAGACTTTTATTTCAATGATTACTTTATAGCTATTCGTACTAATGTCCAAAATACAGATGAATATACCTATGTTGCTATCGGCCTTCCAGATGGAAAAACACTGACCTATGCATGTGACATTCTGTTTCCAGGTAAACCATCAGTACCTATTTCAGCCAGCGGTGCTCCTGTTTCAATAGATTCTTTAATGATACTTGAACAAACAATTAATTACATGAAGCAGCATCCTGATCCAAATCAAATTCCGGATATTCCCGGGACGACATGGGGAGTTTGGTAATATCATTAGCTTTCTATAAGTGAATCATGATTGGAGTATGGTCTATTATGTATGATATATGCTTTGGACTTTTGGGCAACTGAGCATCCAGACGAGGTTCGAATAGTTTTCTATTCAGAGTGTAAGGAACTAAAGACAGGAAGACTTCAATTTTAGGATAGCCGTCATGATCCTTAAAATAAACTGTGCATGTTAATGCATCAAAAAAAAATACAATCATTGGAGGGTGAATGCATGAAAAAAAGAGTATTAGCAATTTCTATCGCATTATCTGTGGTGTTGACATCTGTCATTCCCAATGCGGCTTATGCTTATGCTGCAGATAATTTTGTGTCTGAAGACCTTATACTGGAAGAAGAACAGGAAATAGCTGTGGCCTCTGAGGAAATAACAGAGGAAGATGAGATAGAATCAGAGCCACTTAGCGTGGAGCTTGTTCCTACTGATGAATCAGAGAATGAATTACAGGATGAGTCTGAAGAGCATTGTGAACAATTAGAGATTTCAGAAAATGCCCCAGCATTTGATCTTGAAGAGAATGAGACATTAGAAGCAGTAAATGTCACTCTTGAAAAAGATTATTATGAAATTCCTCAAAAATATGGAATAGGTGATTTCCACGGGGCTGCAATCTCTTCAAAGGGAAATTTGTTCATGTGGGGCATGAATCATTATTGTTCCATTGATGAATGGGGAGATATTTATTCTGGAATAACTCCGTTTAAAGTTTCGACACTATCAGACTTAAAATATATCGAAGTTGGTGGTGATTCAAATCTTGCTTTGACCAATGATGGTTCAATATACGGATGGGGGCATGATACCCTGGGCCAGTTAGGAGATGGTAAGCAGGAGGATCACACATATCTTTCGGAAATACATGGAATAGACTCGGTTAAGCAGTTGTCATTACAAAATGGGAATTCCATAACTGTTAATGCTGATGGAGATTTGTATGTATGTGGATTGGGCATCTGGGGACAGCTAGCAGATATGAATCTTGAAGGTCCACAGCTTACCCCGTACAAGCTTAGCTTGGATACTAAATTTACACAGGTTAGTGTAGGAGAGTATCATTGTGCAGGCATAGACGAACGAGGAAATGTTTATACCTGGGGACATGGCGAATATCCTCTTGGAGATGCAGAACATAGAGAGAAGTGCAAAGGATCACCAGCAAAACAACCAGGAGCCTGCCCGATTCCAACTAAGGTTTTGGGAATATCCAATGTTAAATACGTCAGTGCAGGATGGTCTGCAACTGCTGCAGTTACATATGATGGAGACGTATATATCTGGGGAAATGGCGGTGCGCAGATGGGCACAGGAAACACTACGGCAACATCTACTCCTACCAAAGTCGAAGGACTCTCAGACATCAAATATGTAAGTGTTGGCCGCGGACATTGCATTGCTGTAACCAATGATGGTGATGTCTACACTTGGGGAAGCAATGACAATGGAGAACTAGGGAATGGAACAACAGTTGATAGCAATATTCCTGTAAAGATTGCTTTCCCTGACAAAGCTGTATACGTAGAAGCCTGCAATGAGAGATGTATTGCAGTTCTGAAGAACGGTGACATTTATTCCTGGGGAAACAATTATTACGGCCAGATTGGACTTGGACCATGCGATTATGGAAGTACCAATTCAATAAAAACACCCGCCAAACTACTCAATATTTATACTGAAAAAATATATGTAGAGAATCCATATCATACAATCCATGCCTCTGCTGAAGGGCATGGTACCATAAGCCCATCGGGTGTAACCAGGGTTTTGAATGGTAAAACAAAGAAGTTTACTTTCTCTCCGGAAGAAGGCTATGAGCTTGATACCGTTTACTGGGACGGAAAGGCTATAAGTGCTAAAAGTATCAAAAACAATAAATATACTACTCCCTACATTTATGAAGATGGTCATACTATTTTGGCAACATTTAGAGAGTATGTTGAGAATGTTGATGGTGCTTCAGTAATAACCTATCACCTGGATGGTGGAGAAAATAACCCCAACAATCCAGAAACTGTAAACATAGGGAAAAGTGTAAACTTGCAGAATCCCGCAAAGAATGGTTATACCTTCAAGGGGTGGTATTCAAATTCTGCATTCAAGGGAAGCAAAGTAAAAAAATTAACAGGTAAACAAGATACGAATTATAACCTTTATGCTAAGTGGGTTTTGACAAAATACAAGATAAAATATGTTAATCCCAGCGGAACAAAGGCTCCGAAGAAGCCTAAGAATCCAACTTCTTATACAATTATGGATTCCAAAGACCTCTATTCCCCAACCAGAGCTGGTTATATCTTCACCGGATGGTATAAAGATAAAAATCTTACCGACAAAATTGACAAGATTGAATCTGGCAACTATGGAAATCTGACGCTTTATTCAGGATGGAGAGGAAGCGAGTACACTGTTGCTTATGAGGGAAATGGTGCTACGGGAGGTTATACCGAAAACACTCATCATGAATACAAAACAAATGGTAGCATAGCAGAATGTAAATATGTGAAAGATGGATATTCTTTCGTTAAGTGGTACAAAAATGCTAAGTGTTCAGGAACAGCGTATGCTCCTGGATACTCCAAGAACGACTTCTCGAATAAGGAAGGTGATACCGTTACTCTTTATGCAAAGTGGAAGCCAAATAAGTACACTGTCGTTTACGATGGGAACGGCGCTACCAGCGGAAAAACCAACAATTCTACTTTTACCTACGATAAAAAAGGGAAATTGGCAAAATGCGGATACAAAAAAAACGGATACAAATTTGAAGGATGGTATTATGACGATGGTGTAAAATGCTATTTATTAAATGGCGGAGAAACCGGAATATTCAATCTTACAACTGGAACCGGAACCATAACTTTAAAAGCAGAGTGGACGCCGATCGGAAGTGATGATACCCCCGTTTCAAGCCTGTCTTTTGACACCGCTAGACTTGATTATTATACAGGAGAAACTTGCAATTTAAAAAATCATCTTGCAATAACTCCATATAATGCCAGCAATAGAAATATTACTTGGGCATCAAGCGATCCTTCAATTGCAAACGTTAATAGCTCTGGAGATTTCTCAGCTATTAAACCCGGAAAAGTTATCATAACAGCAACGAGCAAAGATGGTTCTAATAAATCTGCGCAGTTAGAAGTAGCTATATGGCCAGGTACACCGAATTCTTTAGCTGTCCAGAATGCTTTAGATACCACACTCAAGGATAAGATTGGTCAACCTTCAGTTGTGGAATATAAGGGAATGGCTGTCACCTGTCACGCATTTGCGAACTGGTGCTGGGAACAGATTTTCGGCTATTCACAGTATGATAAATATAAAAAGAAAAAGAGCTATTATGGAGGCCCTGACGATGTACAGCGTGACTGGAATCAATTTGAGGCCTATGTAAAACAGAATGCAAGGCCAGGTGATATCCTCAGAGTTGCTGCTGATGAAGGCGGCTGGCCACATAGCATCATCATTTTCAGTATCGACGACGAGAACATTACATATTATGAATCTGGTGGCTTTGAGCAAGAGAAATATAATATACTAAAAACGAGCCATCCATATAGCATGCTTCAGGACAAATTTAGCCATGGTAAAAACGACGATGGCTCCGACTGGTTTAATACTGGATATTTTATATACCACATAAATGATGAACTTTATAACAATGTAAGATAATAAGCTGATATCCGAGGCGCTCAACTTGAATGATTGGATGATGTTGTGGAATGCCGACAATATGTGTGATATAATATGTTTTGGAGCTATTGTTGAAGGGGCTTTGGTTGAGAGGGATTATTACTTTATGAACAGTGGGGAAGGTAACCTAAATAAAGTAATTTTTGATATTTTTTATTGGAATACTATGCCTGAGAAAGGATAACAGTGTTGTTACTTCCTTTTTCGGGCATTTTATTGTTTTAAGACAAATAAAAATTATTCTCGGAGGTGGTTACATGAAGTACTTAACAGGCAGTTCTATTATCGCAACAGTTATTTCCATTATTCTGGTGATCTTGCTTTACATTTATGTATTACCGGAATCAAAGCGTCCGCAGCTCAACAAACTCCTTACCTTTATCCATGATTTTCTGACTATCAAGAATCTGTGGATTGAGAAGATCTTCAGATTTTTCTATGTTCTTTCAGCGGTATCCAGTCTTATATTCGGTATTTTCCTTCTCTTCAAGGACACTACATTCCTTGCCGGTATAGCCCTTATTCTGTTTGGACCGATTGCAAGCAGAATTACCTATGAAGCGATGCTGTTGCCTGTACTTCTTGTACAGAATGCAATTGAGATTAATGAGCGTCTTAAGAAGAAATAATGGGAGGGTGTCATGACAATTAATGGTCTTAGCGGACAGTACGCAAATCAAGTTTTTCCGGTAAACGATTCCATGGTATTTGGAAGAAATCTGGATTCCTGTAACGTGCTTTTTCCTGACAACACAAAAGGCATAAGCAGAATGCACTGCAAGGTAGAAAATATTGAGGGCAAGATTTCCATTACAGATCTGGGATCCTCCTATGGAACCTTTGTAAACGGAATGAAGCTGCAGCCCTATGCTCCGAGAGTGCTTAATGTCGGCGATACTTTCTACCTGGGTGATAAGAACAATCTTTTTTCATTGACAGGTAATGCCACTGCAGCGGCAGCTGCTCCTGTAGCAGATGCTGTAGGGACAGCTCAGAAAAACAATTCGGATGATAAGAGTCTTTTGATTGCAGGACTTGCCCTTGGTGCAGTTATAATCATCGGCTTTATTGTATATCTGATCCAGAGAGCCAATAGTCCTTGGTATATGCGTATCTTGCAGGATCTGCTTTCACAAAGTATTGAATATGGGAGGTTAGTAGCATGGAGATGAAAAAATGCCCAAACGGACATTATTATGATGCGTCAATTCACGCAGATTGTCCTTATTGCAACAATGTAGCAGGGGGCGGTGTAACGCTGCCTTTAGGTGGATTTAATGCAGCCGGCGAAGTAACTGTAGGAGGATCACCTACTATGCCACTTTCCGGGGCTCCCAGTGACAATGGAAGAACCGTGGCTATGAGCCAGTCTGTTAACAACGGCAATGCTGATGAAGGGAGAACTGTTGCTCTTATCCAGGAAGATAAGGGAATTGATCCAGTTGTTGGATGGATCGTATGCATTGACGGTGCAGAAAAAGGAAGAGATTACAAGATCCATGCTGATAACAACTTTATTGGTAGAAGTGATCGTATGGATATATGCATCCGTGGTGATGAGACTATCTCCAGGGAGAATCATGCTGTTATTAGCTATGATGTCGTAGACAATACTTACTATTTCAGACCTGGAGATGGCAGAGCTATCGTAAGACTCAATGATAAGGCGCTTTTTGAGGTGGCTGAGATCAAACCTTATGACAAGATAACTATTGGAAAGACGCAATTTATGTTTATGCCATTCTGTGGAGAGAAATTTCAATGGTAAAAATTCCGTTTTTTGGCAACTTAAGAAAGCAAAAGAATACAGAACAGTATGAAGATGATGCCAAAACAATAGCCCCTGAGCTTTCGGGGGTAAAAACAGTAAAAATGACAGAAGTGTATGAGGGGTGTCCGCTGTGTATTGGAAGTGTACATGATATCGGAAAAAGGGATATGCAGCAGGACAGCTTCGGAATCAGTAGTTGTGATGACGAGGATACGGTTCTTGATAAAGGAGTTCTGGCGATTGTAGCCGATGGCATGGGAGGCCTGGCTGACGGTGACCGCATGAGCCAGATAGTAGTGGTCAATATGCTGCAGGGATTTGAAGAAGCGGATTCTTCGAATCCCCCTTCTTCTATTCTGATGGGACTTGTGGATAAGGCTACTACCGAGGTTAACAATGATCTTGGAGAGGAAAAGATTGGAAAGTGCGGAAGTACTGTAGTGGCGGCTATTATCAAGGATAAGCTTCTTTACTATATCTCAGTTGGTGATAGCCATATCTATGTATGGAGAGATGGCCAGCTTATCAAGGTGAACAAAGATCATAATTACGCAGCTCAGCTGGATGAAATGGTTGCCAAGAACGAGCTAAGTCCCGAAGAAGCGCTTAATGACCCAAAGAGAGCTGCGCTTACAAGCTACATTGGCATGGGAAATCTAGAAATGCTGGATCAGAATATCAATCCCACCAAACTTGAGGCAGGAGACAGGATTCTTCTTATGAGTGATGGAGTTTTCGGAACTCTTGGAGATGGTAAGATCTGTGAACTCATGGGACATCCTCTGAAGCAGAGCCTTATTCTGATCGATAGTGAGATCAGAAAGATAAACAGGAGCAATCAGGATAACTATACCTGTATCATTATTGAGATTATGGAATGAATACAAACATTGAGACCCTCAAAACAGATCTGATCCCGCAGGATGGATCTAAAATACAGGAACCACCATATGCGCTTCCCTATGAGACCATCCTTCACGGAAAGTATCTGATCGGGAGAGTGCTTGGTTATGGTGGCTTTGGAATAACGTACCAGGGAATGAACATAGAAACGAATCAGTTCGTTGCTATTAAAGAATATTATCCCAATGGAATGTTGACGCGTTATCCCGGGACGACCATGGTTGAGATAATCTCAAATGCAGGGGGATTCAGCAGGGAAAAAGATAAATTCCTTCAGGAAGCGCGTATTATCTATCGCTGTCAGAGTAGTAATATCATAAAAATCTATAGTCTGTTCGAAGAGAATAATACTGCGTATTACGTGATGGAATTCCTTGAGGGTCGCGATCTGATGAATTACCTTAAGTCCAGTGGCGGCCGTATTTCATGGGATGAGTTATGCCCGATTGCCGGCAATGTGATGGATGCGCTGGAACTGATCCACAAAGAAGGTGTGATCCATAGGGATATAAGTCCTGACAACATATATCTATGTTTGGACAACACAGCCAAGATTATAGATTTTGGAACAGCCAGATCTGTTTTGGACGGAAAAAGTAAATCGGTCATTTTGAAAAAAGGATATGCGCCGATAGAGCAGTATTCCACCAAGGGAACCCAGGGGCCTTGGACCGATGTGTATGCCCTTGGCGCAACGCTTTATAGGGCGCTTACAGGAATTTTGCCTCCGGAAGCGGTGGAGAGACAGCATCACGACACGATAAAAGCTCCTTCGATGCTTGGAGTGAATCTTCCAAACAGAGTAGATAATGCAATAATGAGAGCTATGAATGTCAGAGAAGCAGACAGATTTCAGAGTATAGCTGAATTTAGGCAGGAACTGTTCCCCAGTTCTAAAAGTGGATTTGCTTATCTGGCTGATATGTTCGGAGTTTCATCATTCAAAACAAAAGAGATTACCGATACCATAAATAATTACATTAACCGATGGGCCAGAGTTAATCCGGTATTGAAGGGCGTGCGTGGAGTTTATGCCGGTCAGACCTTCGCCCTTGATCAGGACATTATTTTTGGAAGAGATATAAATAATTGCAACGTAATATTTCCTTCCGGGTGTGCAGGGATCAGCAGGATACATTGCCAGATCTGTCTTGGATTTAATGGACAAAAGGCCGTTATTATCGATTGTAACTCCAAGTATGGAACTTACCTTAACGGCATGAGGTTGTATCCCGGACAACCGGCAATTTTACAGACGGGAAGTACTATATCTTTTGGCGTAGATAATGTTTTCATGTTTGAGTTGTGAGAAAAAAATGAAAATAACAATTGCGAATTATTCAAATATAGGCGATAGAAGTGAGAATGAGGACAGCTGCAGCTACCTGACCAATGAAAAGGATGACCTTATAGCAGTTGTAGCTGATGGCCTTGGAGGAGAAGGCGGTGGAGGCAAGGCTTCAATGGCAGCGGTTAACACAGTCTGCGGTTGCTTCAGAGAAAGGCCTGCAGAGACGCCGGAGGACTTTGGCAGATGGTTTGAGATAGCCAATAGCAAGGTCCTAGAGATGCAAACACCGGCCTGCTCCATGAAAACAACCCTGGTGGTGCTGCAGATTTCAGATAATATCGCGAGATGGGCCCATGTGGGGGATTCAAGGCTATACCATTTTGTTGATGGAAAGATAAAAGAGAGAACTTTTGACCACAGCGTATCCCAGATGGCGGTTCTTCGAGGTGAAATAACTGAAGATCAGATCAGGGGCCATGTGGACAGGAATAAGCTGTTAAAGGCAATAGGCCGGGCTGAAGGCATTACAGCAGAATGCTCGTCGGATGTGAATATGAATGACGGATCGGAACACGCTTTTTTGATGTGCACTGATGGTTTTTGGGAACTTATAACGGAAGAAGAAATGGAAAGATGCCTTGCGGGCTCCAAGGATGTAGGTGAGTGGCTTGGTGGCATGGCATATCTGATAGGGCTAAGTAGCAAAGAGAACAAGGATAATAATACTGCAATAGCACTAATAATAAAATAAATTAAAGTCCAGGAGGTTTCGCATTATGGTCAGGTTTAGAAGAATTGCTTGTGGTGTTTTTCTTTCTATGATAGTGGCATTTACGGTACTTGCCGGATCCTTTGCCATTAAAGCCGGTGCTGAGGAAGCGCTGCAGATCGGCATAGATGGGTATAAGGCAGAAGACGGACAACTAAAGATCTACGTGAATCAAAATCAAGGTGGAGAATTCATGGTCACACCTGATTATGTAGATGTCATGTTTGGAAATAATACCATGGCGATTTCGGATGTGGGTTCCTTTGGAACAGCAGCTGAACCCGTGGCTTATAAATGCGTTGTGGATGTTTCGGGATCAATGGATCAGAAACGAATCGACATGGCAAAAGAGGTTATCAAAAACCTTGCAGATCTTAAGAAACCGGAAGATAAGATTGCCATATCCATAATGGGGAATGAACTTGATCAGAGAGATTTTCTTACCGATGCTGAAGAGATAAAGGCGATTGCTGACAGCATAGTAATAACGAGAGAAGACACCAATCTGTACTATGCCATAGATGAAGAAATAAAGTCACTGAAGTCTTCAGATGCAGCAAACGGCAAGAAGTGTCTCATCATTTTCTCTGATGGTGCAGATGATCAGGCTACAGGTATAACTCAGAAAGAAGCAGAGGATGCCATTACTCAGAGCCACATTCCCGTATTTACCGTTGGACTTTTGAAAAACGCAGGAAGCAGTAAAGATCAGGAAATGGCTAAGCTACTGGGAAGCTTTGCCAGGATCTCCTCAGGCGGATTACACTTTGCACCAGCTCTTAATGAAGGAAGCATTGATACTATAGCAGATGAGATTATAAATAAGATCAATTCATCCTTTATTATCTATACCAGCCTTGAGGATGTGGCAGTATCCGGCCAGGAGGTTGCTCTGAAGGTTTCTGTGTCAAATCAGTATTCTCAGACGGCAACAGATACGATATCCCTTCCGGAAAGCGATGTTAAGATTATCCAGGCAGAGATTGAAAAAGTCGACAGCCTGAGAGCAGCAGAGGAAGCTACAGATGAGGCATCTGTGGAGGCTACTGTTGAAGTAGAAGAGCCTGAGGAACAGGAGATGACGATACTTGGCCTTAAGCTTAAGTATTTCATTGCGCTGGCAGCTCTTTTGGCATTCCTATTGGTACTTCTCATTGTTCTTATAGTTAAAAAGGCTACTGAGACCAAGGAACCGGTTGAGGAAGCTGTTGAGGAGCCGATTGAGGAAACCGGCAATACCGGTTATGAAGGGTCAAGTACCATTGGGGGCGTGGAGCCAAATGCTAACATGTATTCCAATGACAATGTAACAATTCCGGGAGATATGATCATGCAGCAAGCAGCGTCACCGACTATGCCATTAACATCCGGAAGCAGTTCTGATAAGAGCCTTAATGTCACCCTTGTTAGAATGGGAAAAGGCGAGGAAAAGAGCTATAAAGCAACCGTAGGGGCAACACCTTATGTCATAGGCAGGAATTCTTCACAGTCTTCACTGGCTTTGTCGGATGATGGTGCATTATCCGGAAAGCACTGCTCTTTGGTTGCCAAAGCAAACAGACTATATCTCATGGATGAGAAGTCAACAAATGGAACTTTCGTCAATGGAGTTCCGATCTCAGGGAATTTTGAACTTAGTCAGGACGATATTATTCTGATTGGTTCTTACGAATACAGAATTTCCTGGAAGTAATCTTTTTTAAAAGGAGATACTTAATATGGACGTAAGCAGGCTTTGTCCACATTGCATGAGAGAACAGAAACACAATGGAGAATTCTGCTCTTATTGCGGCAAAAATATAAAACAGATAGAAGCAGGGCTCCATCAGCTCAATCCTTTTACGATTCTTCAGGGAAAGTATCTGGTGGGAGATGTGCTCGGAGAGGGTGGTTTCGGTATAACCTATATCGGAATCGACATGAATATTGAGGTTAGACTTGCTATTAAGGAGTTCTACCCTAACGGCTATGTTTCCAGAGATCACACTCAGACCACCATAGTTACTCAATATAACAATTCCAATGCAGCTGCGGTCCGTAAATGGAAGGAAGGCTTTGTAAAGGAAGCTAGGGCTCTGGGCAAATGCCAGAATCTTCCCGGTATCGTAGGAGTAAGAGATTTCTTCGAGGAAAATGGTACTGCATATATCGTAATGGAATATGTAGACGGAACAACTCTTAAGTCCTATGTTGCCAAGAAGGGTGGAAAAATGAGCCCGGATGAGTTCCTTCCGGTTATAAGACCTGTTATGACATCACTGCAGCAGGTTCATGATGCAGGGGTAATTCACAGGGATATCAGTCCTGACAATATAATGTTCACTAATGACGGAAGGATGAAACTGCTTGATTTTGGCGCGGCCAGAAGCTATGCGGAAGCAGATGCCCAAAAGTCTTTGTCGGTTATGTTAAAACCCGGGTATGCGCCGGAGGAACAGTACAGGACCCATGGAGAGCAGGGGCCCTGGTCAGATGTATACGCGCTGGCAGCGACTATTTACAGATGTATCACAGGAGTAGTTCCGGTCGAATCAATGGAGCGTATGCGAAATGATACGCTGAAGAGTCCCAAGCAGCTTGGAATCAATGTTTCAGATCAGGTAGACAAGGCTATTATGAAGGCCATGGCTGTGTATGCTGAGAACAGATTCCAGTCGATAAAAGAGTTTGAGGACGCGCTGTATAATGGGGCTCCTATTATGGACGCAAGAAGTGCTTCTGCTTCTTCTGCAAGTGCAGCGCCTGTTAACAGTGCAAATACGGGCAATCAGCAGCAGAGTGGAGGCTCCGGGCAGGTAAAGAAGGATTCTAAGATTCCGTTATATGTGGGGATAGGCGCTGCTGCAGCGATATTATTGGGCTTTATAGTTGTAAAAGCTATTTCCGGTGGTTCAGGACAGGCTATTTCCTCGCCTGCGGCAGTTGTCGAGGATGCAGTGGAACGTACGCAGCCTGAAAAGGAAGATACAACTGTGCAGGAAGAAACGGCAGCAGCCACTGAAGAGGCTCTTCCATGGAAGGAATCCTATTATTCCGAAATCAGAAAAACCACATCCTCCGGGGGTGTATTTACTCTTGAAGATATCAATAATGACAATATTCCTGAAATGATTGTGATCGGAGATGGAGAGGTTACTCTGTTTACCAGTGACTCAAAGGGAGTTACTGATAAAATGAAATATCCATGCGAGATTGTTGGAGTGGATTCTTCCAACGAAAGAATATGCTTAAGTTATCTTGAGGATAACGTTATATATGATGTGGCGCTTTCAACAGTGTACGGAAAATGGACAGTTGAACAGCATGGTGAAACAGCAGTCTATTTTGATGAATATGATAATTCTTATTTTGAGTTCTATTACCAATTGGATGGAAGAGAGGTTCAACAGTCAAATTACTATTCATGGCTGGAGGGGATTTATAGGAATGCAAGATCGATAGTTGATATGCCCCTGGTAAAGTGCAGCAGTGCAGAAAATGTTCTTGGAAATTCCGGGGATCATAATCAGCTGGCGAAGTATTCAGATGCTAATTATGCCG
>JAEEGL015737470.1_pt1 | contig 24549 bp, 18 predicted proteins | sample 9134231 | NCBI WGS metagenome assembly JAEEGL01 (sample SAMN16246548, study PRJNA631951) | gut metagenome | biome: gut microbiome; feature: rumen; material: fiber-attached | host: Bos | place: Iran: Karaj | collected 2018-10
GAAGTTTCTGCATTTTATCTATTCTGATTTAAAACCGAAACCATCGCAATTTCAAGGCAAGTAACGGTTTTGAATATGCTTGTTATCGTATTGCCGCTTTTTTTGCTGTTATTCCTTGTTACACCTGAGCCCTGAGCCCTGAGCCCTGGGCCCTCACAGATAAACTGAAATTTGAAACTCAACCACAGAAACGGAGATATACCCATGGCCCAACTGAAAATGTACTACCTCCCCACCACCCCGCTGAAATGGGCGGAGCTGCCGGAGGGTTATTCCTATTCTCACTTCGATCCCGAAACGGACCTGCACAAATGGTGCGACTGCCTCAGGAACGGCAACCTGATCGGCGACCGCACGGACGAGCAGATGTATTTTGACGAGATCATCAATTTTAAGGTGATCAACCCCGCCGAGGACATTCTGTTTTTAGATTATATGGGCGAGCATATCGGCACAGCCACCGCCTTCGTTTACCCGGATAACAACATGGGCGATATGCATCAGGTGGGCATCCGCGAGGATTTCCGGGGCAGGGGGCTTGCCAAATACCTGAGCCAGATCGTGATCAGAACGCTTTTAGAGCGCAAGGTGAAGTTCATCGCCCTGACCACCGGCGAGGGCCGCCCCGCCGCCGTGCGCAGCTACCTGAGCGCGGGTTTTCAGCCCGTGGAATACGATTACCGCATGGAAAGCCGCTGGCGCGCCTTTATGCGCACGCACGGCATCGAGCGCCTCGATATGCTCTACGACGACGGCTCGCCCTACAAAACCATTTATAAAGACGAGGAACCGCCCAAGGTACGCTTCGGCGTGCTGGGCGCCGGGCGCGGCAAGACCGTGATGCGCTACTGCGAGATGAGCGAAAACGCCGAACTTGTGGCCGTGTGCGATAAGGACGAGCGCTGCCTTGACGAAATAAAATCCCTCTACGGAGACGCCGTTTCGTACTACACGGATTTCGATGCTTTCCTGCGGCACGATTTTGATATCGCGGTACTGGCAAACTACGCCAATCAGCACGCGCCCTTCGCCGTGAAAGCCCTGAACGCGGGCAAACACGTATTCTCGGAGCTGCTGCCCGTACAGAATATGGCGGAGGCTGTTCAGCTTGTGGAAGCCGTGGAGCGCAGCAGCAGATTATATATTTACGGCGAAAACTGCTGCTATATGCCCGGCCCGAAGAAGATGCGCAAGCTCTTCAGGGAGGGGCGCATGGGCGCGTTCCAATACGGCGAGGGCGAATACATGCACAACTGCGAAAACGACTGGTACCGCCACTGCCACGCGGACGAAAACCACTGGCGCAACAACATGAGCGCGTTTTATTACTGCACCCATTCTTTGGGGCCGCTCGTGCATATCTCCGGCCTGCGGCCCGTCAGTGTGACGGGATTTGAGGCCCCCTTTAACGCAAAAATGGCCCGTATGGGCGCAAAAGCCGGCCCCTTCGGCGTGGAGATGGTCACGCTGGAAAACGGCGCGATCTTAAAGAGCCTGCACGGCGTGGGCGCGGTGAAATACTCGCTGTGGTATTCCGTGCAGGGCGATAGGGGCGTTGTGGAGACCGAGCGCAACGCTGCCGGGGACGAAGGCGTACAGAAGCTGCTGATGCAGGGCGACCGCGTGGAGGGCAGCGACGACGGCTTATGGACGGACACCGATATGCGGGACGGTCTTTCGGAACTCGCCGAGGGTTTCGACCACGGCGGCGGCGACTATTATCTGTTTTATAACGCCTGCGAGGCCGTCAAAGGCAACCGGCAGGCCGATATCATCGGCGTATACGAGGCGCTGGATATGTTTTTGCCCGGGCTGTTCGCCTATTTCTCGGTGCTGGACGGCGGCAAACCGCAGGTGATCCCGGACCTGCGCGACAAAACGCAGCGCGACCTTTGGCGGAACGACACCCGCTGCACGGACCCGGAAGCGGCGGGAGACCAGCTGATCCCGAGCTATTCCAAGGGCAACCCCGAGATCCCGCAGTCCGTTTACGACGGATTAAAAGAAAAGCTTGCGGCGTTTTACCGCAAGCAGGAGGATTCATCAGCGGATAGCTGATAGGTGATAGCGGATAGCTGATAGGTGATAGCTGATAGGTGATAGGTGATAGCGGATAGCCGGAATCGTTAATTTCTCATCACTCAACACTCAGTACTCAACACTTTACAAAATCCCTCGCCCTTACCATATACGTCTTCACCTCCGCGGGGTTTTCGGCGTTCAGGTCGAACACGCGGCCGCCGCGCAGGTCGTCGTGGCAGTAGCAGTCGTAGCTGAGGCCCGCGTCGTAGGTGAGCTTTACGCCCATAAAGATACCCGTGCAGTCGCAGATATGGTCGTGCCCGGCCACCACGGTCTTTACGTCGCCGCGGTTCACCAGGGCGTTCAGCATACCCGCGTTCACCGGGGAATTGCCCACGGTCTCTCGCATGACGCCCTCGTAATAGCACTCCGCGGGATTCTGGTAAATGATCCGGTATTCGGGCAGCGGGATATGCAGCCCCAGCAGGCCCGGGATCTTGTGCCCGGCCTCGCGCTCGAAAAAGCGGGAACCGTTAAAATACCACATCACCTGATCGAACCGCAGCGTATCGTAGCCGGAGGCCCAGCCGTGCAGGCAGCTGGGGTACGCGCACTGCATATCCCATTTGCCGGCGGGGTCGCCCAACGCATACTCCTTCATATAATCGCCGAGCCAGTCGTGGGAATCCAGCATCCACACGTTGAACAGGATCTCATCGCTTTTCTCGGCAAATACCGGCAGCACGTAATTGGTCACGCCGTGGATCTCTTCGGGCCCGCGCTTGGAAATACAGTGGCTCATCTCCTCGTAAACCGCCATCTGCGAAAACGAACGGTGCGCCTCGCAGTCGTGGTTGCCGAAGACGTGCGCCCACGGAACGTTTCTTTGAGCCATCACGGCGTTCAGGTCCGTTAAGTAGCCGCGCAGGTTCTCCGCGCTTTCCAGCGCGTCGTGGTCCGCGATATCGCCCAGCACCAGCAGCAGGTCGGGCTTGACGCCGTCCAGCAGCGCCGCCAGATCGCGCGTGAGGCGCTTATCGTAATGCACGATGCCGTGCAGATCCGAGATCGAGAGGATACGGAAGCGCCCGTCGTGAAAGCGCAGGGGCATTTTGTTGGGTATTTCGTAAGTCTTTTCAAATTCAAACAAGGGGATCCCTCTTCTCCGCGTTTTATTAATACCATCATATCACGTTTACCGCCGCAAATAAAGACCGAAAACGAAGAAAACGAAAAAACCGGACGTTTTCCGGCACGCGAAAGGAGCAAAACCATGGACCGTACGATGAAGCTCGGCTTCAACACGTTCGACAGCCACGTGCTTGCCGGGCAGCCCTATTTCGAGCTGCCGCTGGAGGCCGGCGCGGATTTCGTTTTCTGCCATACGGATCCCGGCCTGACCGGTGCATTCGAAGGCGCCGAAAAGGCCGACAAGCTCAGTGAGATCTTCAAGGCGCGCGGGCTGGATTTTATTGCGAATTTCGAGTTTCAGAACGTGGCAGGCAGCAAGGTTGACGATGCGGGGCACGAATGGTGCCGCACGCCGGACGGGGCGCACCGCCTGAACCCGAACCCGGATTTTATCAAAGCGCTCGCCTCCCGCGGGAACCTGCTCGGCGTCACCTACGACGAATTCGATTACGCGATCTCCACCCGCAACCTCAGCATGTGGCTGGGCTCCAGACGCGCATTCGGCGAGCCGGTGTTTCCGCTCTCTGCCTCCGCCAGCGTGCTGGCGCAGAGCCGCGTTGTGGAAACAGGCCTCCGGGAGTACGTTGCGGGGCTCAAAGAGATGGGCGCGCCCGCGCTTTCCGGCGAGCACGTGTTTCCTATCCTTTATCATACTTTCGCCCGGTGCGGCATGGTGCCCTGCTACAAGGCCATGAAGGAGAGCCCCTCCAACCTGCAGTTCGCCGTGGCTGTCGGGGCCGCGTTGCAGTACGGCACGCCGCTCTGGAGCTGCATCGATCTGTGGCACCGGCAGAGCTTTCCCGGCCATTCGCCGGAGGAGCTGCGGGCGAATCTGGAATTCGCGTATCTGGCGGGCGTGGACCTGGCCTACGTGGAATCGGACCCCGTGCTGGTGAACCGGGACGCCCTCTCGGCCCACGGTGCGGTATATACCGATTTTGTAAAGGAATATCTGGGCCGCCCCAGAGAATGGCACGCGGCGGATTACAAACCGGAGATCGGCATCATCCGGTTCGACGATACCTACTGGGGCCAGAACGCCTTCTGGGACCGCGGCCTGTTCGGCAACCCCAAGCTGCGCCCGGGCGACCGAAACCGCGAATGGATCCGCGCCGTGGACCTCGTTACCTTCGGCAGAAGCGGAAAGCAATCCTTTAACCTGAACCGCATCGACAAAACGCTGCTGAACCGCCACGTATCGTTTTTGCCCGTCAACGCCCTTGCGGTGTTCGACGCCTACGCCGGCATCGAAGTGCTGTCCTCTTTGAAGCTCGTATTCCTGACCGGCGTGTTCGTCAGCCCCGAAACGGTGCGCGCCGTGCACACGCTGGTGCGCGAGTACGGTCTCACGGCGGTCTGCCCGCCCCGTTTTCTGCCCGCAAGCGTGCGGCTGCCCTCCGGCGCCGCCTTTGCGCGCATCCCGGACGGCAAGGGAACGTGGATCGTATCAACGGACCCGGCCTCGGACAAGGTGAAGGCCGCAGTGGCGGACTTCCTCGGCCGCCCGGACGAGATCCGCCTGCCCTTTGCCGACCGCGTTCTGCGGCTGGTGATCGACGGCGCGGGCGATACCTTTACCGTGAAAGAGGAATAACGATGGAACATTGGATCTGGCTGCCGGAAGCGCAGTTTCCGGAGCAACAAAAAACAAAGCTCTCCTGCATGCTGCCGGGGGATAACCCTTACGCCGTGTGCGAACTCAGGCGCGAATACGATTTCGGCGGCAGGCGGATCGCGAACGTGAAGCTGCGTGTAAGCGGCGACACCGCGTTTTTGCTGTTCTGCGCGGGCAGGCGCCTTTTGCGCGGTCCTGCCGGCGTGGGCGGCGATTTTTTATATAACGACGTTCTTCGGCCCGAATACTATGCGTACGAATACGCCTTTGTTCCCGAAACCCGGACCGCGCCGCTCACGTTTACCGCGCTGGTCCGTATGGGCAGCGTGCGCATCTGCGAGTATTCCCGCGGAGCGGGCGGTTTTTCACTCAGCGGGACCGTGGAATTTGAAGACAGCGGCATGGAAGAGATCTTTACGGACGGGCGCTGGCGCATCCGTCTGCTCGGCGCGTATTCATCGCCGTGCCGGTATACGGGCGATACGGCGCCGTCGCCGTTCGTTCCCGCCGAAGGGAAAACGCCGCCGGTAAACACGCTGACCGCGCCGATCCCGCCCTGCGAGGAGCACGCGCTGCCCCTCGAAAACGGCGGCGTGCTTTCCGCGGACGCCGCGGGAACGTATGAAAAAACCTATGAACTTGATAAAATATACGCGTGCTATCTGAACGTTTTTCATACCGGCGCGCCCGTTACGGTCAAGGTGACCGGCAGCGAGCTGCCAGGAAACTGCGATTGGTATTACGAACTCTCCTTTCCGGCGGACGGCGCGTTTTACGGGATGGAACTGCAATCCGTGGGAGAAATGCGCGTTGCGGTTGTGAAATCGGCCCCGGGCGAAAGCGAAACGCGCGTGGAACTGAGCGCCTCCCACTATCCGACGCCGGTGTGCGGCAGGACCGAAACGTCCGACCGGGATCTGAATACGGTGTTCGACGTATGCGTCCATTCCCTGAAATACTGCCGCCAGTCCATCCATCTGGACAGTCCCCGCCATTGCGAACCGCTGGCCTGCACCGGCGATTATTATATTGAAACGCTGATGACCGCCTTCACCTTCGGGGATCTGCGGCTCGCCGCCTTCGACGTACGCCGCACAGCGAACCTCCTGCGGCAGCATAACGGCGAAATGTTCCATACGAGCTATTCGCTGATCTGGGTACAGATGCTCTGGGACGTCTACCGGCTCACAGGCGACACGGCGCTTCTGCGTGAAAACGCGGACGCCCTGAAGCTGCTGCTTGCCCGTTTTGCCGGATATCTCGGCGAAAACGGCCTCATCGAAACCCCGCCGAATTATATGTTCATCGACTGGCTCTCACCGGACGGGATCGACCTGCACCATCCGCCGAAGGCTCTGGGGCAGACCTGTTTATGCATGTTTTATTTCGGCGCGCTGCAAACGGCGGAAAAGATCTTTACGGCGCTGGGAGAGGATTCCGAAGCGCAGTCCGCCCGCGCAAAAAAGCAGGCGCTGCACAAGGCAGTGCTTTCCCTGCTGTGGGATCCGCAGCGCAGGCTGTTTTTCGAGGGATTGAACACGCCTACGCCGGAAGCGCTGATTTACAACTATATGCCGCAGAACGTGCCGAAGCGCTATTACCGTCTGCACGCAAATATTTTAGCCGCGTATTTCGGCTTTTTCGGAGAGGCCGGAGACCGCGCGCTGCTCGAGCGGATCCTGAACGCGCCGGAGCTCGGTGAGGCGCAGCCCTATTTTCAGCATTTTCTGCTGGACGCCGTTTACCGCTGCGGCCTCAGAGAACGCTATACCCTGCGGCTGCTCGAACAGTGGAAGCCGCAGGTACTCGCCTGCACCAAGGGGCTGCCGGAGGGTTTTTACAAACCCACGCCCACATATTCCTTCGACCGCAGCCATGCCTGGGCGGGAACGCCCGCCTACGCCCTGCCGCTGGCGATCACGGGGCTGAAGCTGCTCGCGCCCGGCTTCCGGGAAATCAGCCTCTCTCCGTCCTCGCTGGGGCTGGATCGGGCCCGCGCCGAAGTGCCCACGCCCTACGGTATGCTGCGGGTGACCGCATATAAAAACGGCGCTCCGGAAATCGAAGCGCCTCGGGAAACAGCGGTCGTTGTCCAGCCGTAATCAGCCGGGATTGATTTATATCTATTTTGAAAACAGCGCCTGTTCCAGCGCGCGGGCAAAGGCTTCCAGCCCCGCCCGATCCTCCGCCGTGAACCGGCCGGTCACGGGGCTGTCGATATCCAGCACGCCGAAAAGCGTTTCGCCCTTGAAGACCGGCACCACGATCTCGGCGTTGGAGGCGCAGTCGCACGCGATATGCCCCGGAAATGCGTGCACGTCCGGCACGAGCACGGTCTCCCTCTTTTCGGCTGCCGTGCCGCATACGCCCCTGCCGAAGGGGATCTTCACGCACGCGGGCTTCCCCTGAAAGGGCCCCAGCCACAGCACGTTTTCTTTGGCAAGATAGAATCCGGCCCAGTTGAGGTCCTTCAGCGCGTCGTACAGCAGGGCGGACGCGTTCGCGAGCACGGAGACCGGCTCCGGCACGTCCTCGGAAAGGGAGAGCAGCTGTTTGATAAGCAAATCGTAATCCATAAAAAGCCTCCGCTTGTTTTTACGCTGATACTATAGCCCAAAATCAAGAAAATGTCAACGGAACGCTTTACAAGCACGGAATGGGATGGTAGAATGGAGATTGGAATTTGTCGCGCTCTTTGATTAACGATTAAAGATTAATGATTAATGATTAAGGTGGCGGCTGAAGCCGCATTAAAAAAAACGATACTGTCGGTTTTTGCTATTAAAATCAGGTAAGGGCGGGTCTCGCCTGCCGGCTCGGTCAGCGCTTCTGCCTTCGGCAGAGGTGTCCACCGGACACCCGCGCCCCTTCCGAAATCGTTAATCGTTAATCATTAATCATTCATCCCACTCAGCGATAAACTGAAATTTAACATAATAACCAAAAGATAAGGAGCACTCGTCATGTCCGGTATTTTTGAAAACGCAAGATTCATTACCACCGATTTCAGCAATTATTTTGAAGAGAGCGAACGGGTCTGGGGGCGGCGGCGCCCGCGGCTCTACCAGCACACCGACCTGGTGCCGGACGACGGCCTGCCCATGTTCGTCAAGGACTTTGAGGTCTCTTCTGCCAAAGGCACCCGGCTGTATTTCACTGCTTTGGGCTGCGCCGAGCTCTACATTAACGGCGCGCGCGTGGGCACGGACGAGATGAAGCCGGGCTGGACGGACTACAATAAGCGCACGCTGTACCGCGAATACGACGTCGCCAAACTCCTGCGCAAGGGTAAGAACCGCATTCTGGCCGTGGTGGCGCCGGGCTGGTATTCCGGCCGCATCGCGGGCGGCTATTACGGCAAAGGCACGCCCGCGCTTCTGTTAAGGATCATTTCCGGGGATACCGAGCTCCTTGCCACGGACGGCAGCTGGCTTGCCAAAGTGGGCGGCCCCATCCGCACCGCCGATATCTGGGACGGCGAGTTCCGCGACGGCAATGAAACGGACTATACGGTCCTCTCCCGCCCCGATACCGAACTCGAGGGCTGGAAGAAGGCGAACCTCACCAGATTCAAGGGCAAAGTGACCCCCTATATCGGCTCCACCGTATGCGTGCGCGAGGGCCTTTCCCGCGTGCCGGAGAGCATCACCGTGTGCGACGGCATTGAAAACAACGGTTCGGACTACGGCAAGGCGCACGTCTGCCGCGTCACCGAAGACCTGCCCGTAACAATGGCCCGCGGGCAGAAGCTGGTGCTCGATTTCGGTCAGGAGGTGGTAGGCCACCTGAAGATCCGCGTGAAGGGCGAAAAAGGCGTGACCGTGAAAATGCGCTACGCGGAATTCCTGAACGACTCCGGTCTCATCAGCCGCGGCAACGACGGCCCCGAGGGCTCCGTTTACACCATCAATCTGCGCTCCGCGCTGGGCAAGGCCTATTATATCTTAAACGGCGAGGGCGAAGAGACCTACCGCCCGTATTTCACCTTCTTCGGCTTCCGCTACGTGGAGCTCAGCGCGGACGGTGAGGCGGAATTCACCGAGCTCACCGCTCAGGTGGTGGGCAACGACAACCGCGAGACCGGCAAACTGGAGACCTCCAGCGCCATGGTGAACAAGCTGATCAGCAACACCCTGTGGGGCCAGCGCGGCAACTACCTGAGCGTGCCCACGGACTGCCCGCAGCGCGACGAACGCCTCGGCTGGACCGGCGACGCGCAGGCCTTCAGCGTCACCGCCGCCTACAACGCGGACGTTTACGGTTTCTTCCGCAAATGGCTGCAGGACGTGCGCGATTCCCAGAGCGAATCCGGCGGCTACGGCCACGTGAATCCCCGCGTGGGCTGCTGCAACGGCGAGGACGCGTGCGCCTGGGCGGACGCGGGCGTGATCATCCCCTACAACATGTACCGCATGTACGGCGATAAGACCATATTGGAGGAGCACTACGCCTCCATGGAAAAATACGTTGACGGCATCATGCAGAAATACGGCCTTTCCGGCGCGCAGCCTGTCTTCGGCGACTGGCTGGCCTACGACTGGTGCTCCAACAAGTTCGTCTCCTCCGTGTATTTCATCCGCGATCTGGAGCTGATGACGTATATGAGCACGGTGCTGGGTAAACGCGCAAAGGCCGCCAAATACGCCAAGCTGCGCGAGGAAGCGCTCGCTTACTTCCGCAAAAAGTTCATGCGCCGCGGCAAGCTGAAGGGCACCACGCAAACCGAAAAGGTGCTGAGCCTGGCCTTCGGCATCATTACGGGCAAGGACGCGGATGCACTCTCCGAAGCGCTGGCAAAGCAGATCGCCGAAAACGGCGACCGGCTCTCCACCGGTTTCCTCGGCACCTACAACCTCTGCCCCGTGCTCTCCTCCTTCGGGCAGGATAAAACGGCGTATAACCTGCTGCTGCAGCGAAACGAACCCAGTTGGCTTTACAGCATCGATCAAGGCGCTACCACCATCTGGGAGCGCTGGAACTCCTATACCAAGGCCAAGGGCTTCGGCGACGTGGGCATGAACTCCTTCAACCACTACGCCTACGGCTCCATTGTGGAATGGATCTACCGCTTTGCCGCCGGTATCGAGCCGCTGGAACCCGGTTTCAAAAAGATCCTGCTGCGACCCACGCCCGATACGCGTACGGACGCCGAGCTGCCCGCCGGGCAGGAGCGTATCACGTGGATCAAAGCGGAATACGATTCCGCCGCCGGCCTGATCAAGAGCGCGTGGAACACCGAAAACGGCTTCACCTACATCTGCACGGTGCCCAAGGGCGCCGCGGCCGTGCTGGAGCTGCCCGCATGCGCGGATACCCTGACCGTGAACGGCGTTGCGCACGATAAATCGGAATACGAAGTAAAGAACGGCCGCTACGTGCTCGCGCTGGAAGCCGGGGATTACGAGATCGTGCAGAAATAATCGCACGCTGAATAAAAATTCATTCAGATATAAATAAAGCAGATCCTTTCAGGGTCTGCTTTTTATTATGCCGGAAAGACAAAAAATAGCAAAACGCGATATATACAATATCCATCAGAAAACTAAAACAGATGCTCAGCATCCTGAACGATCCTCGCGTATAAGTTTATCAATATCCATCAGAGATAACAATATTGCTGACGTATAAGTTTATCAATATCCATCAATGAGTTCTAAGATAAGGCAATATGCCGCGGGGTATGGTGGTAACCTCAAAAGCAATCCACCGTTTTTTGTTTTAAACCGTTTATATGTGTTTCTATTATACCATGCCGCTTTCGTTCTGTAAAGCGGTATTCTTTTTATACAGTACGATCCTTTGGACTGCAAAAAAACTATTTTTAAAAAAACACTTCAAACGATGGCGCCAGTATCTGCATAGCGTAAAATAGCATTGCATATAAAACATAATTCTGATACAATTAAAAAAAACGCACCCAGCGGCGTTTACGGAGGATCCGATGAAACTCGACGGGATCGACAACGGTCAGGCCTTTGATTTCGGCAAAACGGCGGCGCAGTATGCGGCATACCGCGATATTTACCCCGCAGCGCTCTATGCGCGTCTGCGGGCGCTGGGCGTGGCGGCGGACGGCACCGCGTGGCTGGATCTGGGCACCGGCACCGGCGTGCTGCCCAAAAATCTGTACAATCCCAAAGCCCGCATCACGGGCGCGGATATCTCGGCGGAGCAGATCGCCTTCGCCAAGGCGGAGGCCGACCGCAACGGGTGGGATATCACATATCTCGTAGCCCCCGCGGAGGAGACCGGCCTGCCGGACCGATCCTTTGATACCGTCACAGCCGCGCAGTGCTTCTGGTACTTCGATAAAGAGAAAATGCGCGCGGAGCTTAGGCGGCTGCTGAAGCCCGGCGGCGTATTTATCAAAGTGTTCATGAACTGGGATCTGACGGACCCGATCGGCGGTGAAAGCATCCGTCTGACGGAAAAACACAACCCGCGCTGGACCGGCGCGAAAATGAGCGCGGCGGATATCTACGACGACCTGTTCCCCGGGCGGCAGACGGAGGTATTTACCGCGGAGATCCCCTTCACGCGCGAACACTGGCACGGCCGCATGTGCGCCTGCCGCGGCACGCTGGCCTCCATGGACAAGGCGACCTTCGCCGCGTGGGAAGAAGCGCATCTGCGGTTTCTGGGGAAGTGCCCCGAAAGCTTTACCGTGCGGCACAGGGTCTATATTTCCCGCTTTTCGGTGGAAACAGATGAAAACGTTCCGTTTGAATAGAATCAGGACCGCCGCCGCGGTCCTGTTGACGGCCGCCATCTTGACCGGAGGCATTTTTGCCGGAAAAACGCTGGGGGTATTCTCTATGGGCAATTACGGCGTTCCTCAGACACCGCCCGTTAAGGGCACGGCGCTGGAGGGGAAAACAGTCTTATTCTTAGGCAGCAGCGTAACCTACGGCTACGCCGCTTTCGGGCACAGCTTTGCGGACGATCTCAGGGAGATCTACGGGGTCAACGCCGTGAAAGAGGCCGTTTCCGGGACCACGCTGGCGGATCTGAAGGATAATTCCTACGTTTCCCGCTTGAAAAAGCTGGATACGGAGCTGCGGCCGGACGCGGTCCTCTGCCAGCTTTCCACCAACGACGCCACCAAAGGCGTGCCGTTGGGAGAGATCGCCGCAGGTTTTGAGAAGGACAAATTCGATACCGCTTCCGTTGCGGGCGCCATAGAATATATCATCGCCTACGTAAAGGATACCTGGGGGTGTCCCATCGTGTTCTACACCCAGGCACGGTACGGCAGCGACGCCTACGCGGACATGACGGCGCTGCTGCAGAAGATCGGCGAGAAATGGGAGATCGGCGTCATCGACCTGTGGAACGACGACGCCTTCAACGAGATCACCGAAGAAGAACGGCGGCGCTGGCTTGCCGACGCCATCCACCCCACGAAAGCGGGCTACCGTGAATGGTGGCTGCCCAAGATCGCGCGGGAACTGGAAGCGGTATTTGAAACTGCGTAATACGACCGAAAGGAGAACCCGCAGACGAAACGCTGAGGCAAAACCGACGGCGCTTCTGCCCGCGGCGGCAAAACGGTGGACTACAAGATCACGAACCCTTACGAAACGGTGGACTGGGACGCCTGGGGGCGTTACCGCACCCAGCTGCACGCCCATACGCTGTACAGCGACGGCGGCATGCCCATTGCCGACGTGGTGGAGGCATACTACGCCCGGGGCTACGATATTCTGGCCATTACGGACCACGGCGTGGTGCACAGGGGCTGGAACGTAAAGCCGCGGCTGGTGCCCGTGGTCAGCTTCAATCAGCTCCTCAAGCCGAAGGAGCTCCGTCCGCTTTCGCAGGAGCGAGCCCGCGAGATCGCCGCAGGCGTGGGGCGCGGCGGGCGGCCCATGCTGGACGTGAAGCTCGGCATTGAGATGAACGCGCTCACGATGCGCAAAAACCACGTCAACGGCTTTTTCTGCGGCTGGGGCCAGAATTACCTCGGCAAGGAAGAGGATTACGAGACCTGCATTGCCAAAACAGAGCAGGCCGGGGGCCTTTCCGTCATCAACCACCCCGGCGATTTCATTGCCGCCTCCAAAGAGCTCCGCCGCGTGTACGACTGGAACAACCTCACGGTGTTTACGGATTCCCTGCTGGCGCACCCCAAGAGCTGCGTAGGCGTGGAGGCCTTCAACTGCGGCGACGGCCCGGTGCGGTACGACCGCATTCTGTGGGACCGCCTGCTTATGTACTGCGTGCCGCGCGGGCGGAACGTGTTCGCCTTTTCCAACGACGATTCCCACCACCCGCGGCACATCGGCCTCACGGCGGAGATCATGCTGCTGCCGGAGCTCAGCGAAGCGGCCCTGCGCAACGCCATGGAAAGGGGCACGTTCTTTGCCTGCTCTTCCGTTGCCCACGTGGAACTGGGCGAAGATTTTCAGGGCACCGGCGAATACGCAAACGTAAAGCGCGTTGCCGTGGACGACGAAACAGACATGATCACCGTGGAAGCGGAAAACGCGGACCGGATCGAATGGATCGCGGACGGCGAGATCATTGCCACCGGCAATACCCTGAACCTGCGGGAGCACGCGGACAAAATCGGCGCTTACGTGCGCTTTCAGATCAAAAACGAAGGCGGGATCCTGCTGTCCCAGCCCTTTATCTGCGACGACGGGAATATGGAGAGCCACCTGATCCCCGCCCCCGTAAACACGGATCCCAGGGCAACGCGGATCAAAAAAAAGATCGCCGCCTTTTTCCGCAGAAGGAAGCTGGGCGAGCTCATTTACCGGAAACGGGTGCTGGACAACGTGTGAACACCCTCTGCGCATAAAAAACGGTCCCGGGGGACCGTTTTTTTTCTAAAAATTTCAAAGTGTTGCGTTTTGAGTTTTAAGTTTTGAGAATCCTATGTTTCAGTAAACAACTTGCAGCCACAGCTTTTTCTCAACACTCAACACTCAAAACTCCTCGATAAACTGAAATTCATTCCAGCACTGCGCCGTCCGATACCGGGCCCACGAGCCTTGCGTAGCGGGCGAGCCAGCCCTTCTGCACCGGGCATTCAGGGATCTCCAGCGCGGCTCTGCGCGCCTCCAGCACGCCCGCGGGCACGTCCAAAGTGATCGTGCGGTCCGGGATGGAATAGGAAACGGTATCGCCGTTTTCCACCAGCGCAATGTTGCCGCCCAGCGCCGCCTCCGGGGATACGTGGCCGATCACGCCCCCGCGGGAAAGACCGGAGAAACGGCCGTCGGTGACAAGGGCGATATCCTTATCCATACCCATGCCGCACATCAGGGCGGTGAGCATCAGCATCTCCTGCATACCGGGGCCGCCCTTGGGGCCCTCGTACCGCAGCACCACCACGTCGCCGGCCACGATATCGCCGAAAATCAGGGCGTTGAGCGCCTCCTGATGGCTGTTGAACACCTTGGCGGGGCCGGTATGCACGAACATGTTCGGGTCCACGCCCGCCGTTTTGATCACGGCGCCCAGTGGGGCAAGGTTGCCGTAAAGCACGGCAAGGCCGCCCTCCGGGGAATAGGGCTCGGCAAAGGGCCGGATGACGGAGGGATCCCGCACGGCGGCAGCGGCAACGTTTTCTGCAAGGGTCTTTCCGGTGACGGTCTCCTGATCGCCCCACAGCACGCCCTCGGCAATGGCCTGTCTGATGACGGCGGAAACGCCGCCCGCGTTATCCAGATCCACCATCAGGTGCGGACCGGAGGGAGAGAGCTTTACAAGATGCGGCGTTTCGCGGCCGATGCGGTCAAAGTCCTTCAAGGTGATCTTGATACCCAGCTCGTGCGCCATGGCAGGCAGGTGCAGCGCCGTGTTGGTGGAGCAGCCCAGCATCATATCCAGCTTGATGGCGTTGAAAAAGGATTCCTGCGTGATGAACGTGGAGGGGCGCACGTCGTATTTCGCCAGCTCCACCGCCCGCATGCCGCTGCGCTTTGCCATGTGATACCGCTTTGCGCTCACTGCGGGTACCGTGCCCGTGCCCGGCAGCCCGATGCCCAGAACCTCCGTCATGCACGCCATGGAATTGGCGGTGAACATGCCCTGGCAGGAGCCGCAGGTGGGGCAGACCTCGTCCTCGTAGGCGCAGTAGGTCTCGCTGTCCAGCGTCCCCGCGATCACCTGCCCGGCGCACTCCGCAATGCTCTGCACGTCCACACGCTCGCCGTTGTAGTGTCCCGGCAGCATGGGCCCGGCAGTAACCACGATAAAGGGGATATCCAGCCGCAGCGCGCCCATGATCATGCCGGGAATGATCTTATCACAGCCGCACACGAGCACCACCGCGTCGCAGATATGGGCCTTGGCCATGGTCTCTACGCTGTCCGCGATCAGTTCGCGGCTGGGCAGCGAATACTTCATGCCGTCCGTGCCCATCACAAGCCCGTCACAGATGCCGATGGTGCCGAATTCCACGGGCGTGCCGCCGCCCATCAAAACGCCGTCCTTTACGGCCTGGCCGATTTTATCCAGATTGGAATGGCCCGGGAAGAAGTTGGAATAGGAATTGCAGATGCCGATGAACGGACGGCGGATCTGCTCGTCGGTCAGCCCCGCGCCTTTCATCAGCGAGCGGGCGCTCACCTTGGTCTCGTCGGATTTCAGCTCGTAGCTGCGAAACTCGTCTTCATCCAGAGGGGTCCGTTTGAACATAAGCATACCTCGTTTCTTAGAAAAATAAAAAAATGTACCGTAAAAATTGTATCTGATTTACTGCGCTTCGTCAATCTTCGGCGCGTCTTTTTCAGTGAATTTACAATTTGTTAACAACCTGATCCCCCGTTTGCGGTATGATGAAAATAAAGAATAAAGAAAAGGAGCATTCCTTATGATCGGCATCGGACAATGGCAAGGCACGGTAAATATTCAGATCCTGAAATTCAGCGGCGACGTTTTTATCACCATCGAGGATCGTGACGGCGCGTACGCCGTCGATATCAAGCTGCCCCAGCAGCTTGAAAAGGTGAAACTCCGCTTTGATACCATCGAAGAGGTGGGCGACAACGGCTTAAAGGGCAAGGGCAAGCTGCTGACCCCCGCCGGGCGCGAGCTGGGCTTTGAAGCCGCCGTGACCTTTGACGGGGACGAAATGAGCGGCTCCCTGAAGATCGCCATCGCCAACATCAAGATCAAAAACGGGCACAGGATCGGCTAACGCCGTAACAGCACAAAAACCGCGGAAAACCGCGGTTTTTTTGTATTGAGTTTTGATTGAGAATTAATGATTAACGATGAATGATTAACGATTGTGGAAGGGCGCGGGTGTCCGGTGGACACCTCTGCCGCAGGCAGAAGCGCCGACCGAGTTGCGGGTCGCCGGTGGCGCCCTCTGTGGCATAAGCCACAGAAGCAACGACCGAACCGGGAGGTGAGAACGGCAGGCGAGACCTCCGCCCTTTCCCGATTATATATGACGAACCCACAAGTTTCACTTTTTTGATGCGGCTTCAGCCGCCACCATAATCATTCATCTTTAATCTTTAATCATCAATCGTTAATCAAGGAAATACGCTTCCCTCTCTTTGGGGATCACGGTCTCCATACAGGGGAAGTCTTTTTTTATCAGTTCGCAGTAGCCCTCCACGTCCATGCGTTTGGTGAGGGGCGGAAAGGAATCGTCGAAGTGGTCGAAGAACAGCCGCTGCGGCTGCAAGCGCTTCAGCGTGCCGCGGGCGATCTCTGCAATGCCGGTATTGCCCGAAAACGGAAATACCATCAGATCCGTGTTTTCCGGGTAGGTCTCGCCGTCCGCCACGCCATAGGAGCCCATCACCAGCACCGTTTTGCCCTCGCTTCGGATCTCGAAAATCACGGTCTCGCCGTTTTCGGGCAGCTTTTTGATGAGCCCCAGCAGCCGGAACATGCGCGGAAAGCGCAGCACGCACTGCGGCACCACGGACAGAATGTATTTCATATCAAAATCGATATGCCGCCCGGCGCGCACCGTGACCTGGAAGCTGCCGGCCCGGAACGTATCCCCCGGGGCGATCAGGCGGATCCGGCTTTCGTCCGCGCCCAAGGAGAGCAGCGTCCGCTTCGGCGTATCGGTACAGTATACCGGCACGTTTTGATCCGCGCGCAGCAGGGCGGGCACGTCCGCCAGATGGTCGAAATGCCCGTGGGTGAGCAGCAGATGGTCGTACCCCGTAAAATCCTCGATGCGGATGCGGGGCAATTTCGGGTTCATGCGCGTAAACGGGTCCAGCAGCAGCCGGGTCTCACCGTCCTCTATGGCCAGGGACGCGGTGCCGAACCAGGTGATCTTCATACGATCCGTCCTTTCGTAAAAGCATTCTCAAACGCCGTTTTCCTCCGCCGGGAGCTGCCGGTTCAGCCGCGGCCCGGTGCGAGATACGATCGCTCTTGCGGCTTCGTAATCGGTCAGATACGGCCGCACCTCTTCAGCGGCGGCGATCACGGGCATGCGGTCGTGGGTTTCGAGCATGGAATCGTTCGCCGGGCGGGTGAGGATCACGAAGCGGTATCTGCCGTCCTCCACCGTATACAGGCCGCAGAGGTAGATCGTGCGCTCTTCGGGCAGCGTAAACAGATATTTTGTTTTTTCACCCGTGCGGCTCCACTCGTAAAAGCCGTCCGCGGGCAATACGGCGCGCCGTTCGCGGAAGGCTTCGGCAAACGTCGGTTTTTGGGCCGCCGTTTCCGCGCGGGCGTTGATGAGCAGTTTGTTGTTGTCCCGGAACCCCGGGAAACCGAACACCGCGGGCACGTGACGCAGCCTGCCGCCCTCGCCGATCACAGCGGCGGCGGCATCCCCCGGAAAGATCTCTCCGGTTTTGTATTGCCCGGGGTAGTCCCGGTCCATCAGCGCAACGATCTTTTTTACGCGGGCGTCCCGCGGCGGATCTGCGAATAAATAGCGGCAGCACACGCGAAATCCCCTCCCCGTTTTATTTTCCGGTTTTCTTTTTCCGGTTTTCCTTTCGTCTTTTCAGGTCGTCCGAAACCGTATGGACCAGCAGCGGCCCGCCCAGACAGATAAAACCGATAAAAATGACCGCCGCAATGATAATATGGATCAGGTGCTCCAGAAAAGCCGCGCCGGAGCTGAGCGCCTCAATCAGCTGGGAGATGCTGCTCCATGCGTCGGTAAGCGCGGAAAACATCGCGAACAGCGAAAGGACCGTTAAGGCGCGCTCCGTCTTTTTATCGTTTTCTTCCTCCTGCCGCTGTTCCTGCTCGTCAAGCTCCTGCTTAATCGCCTCCAGCGGCTCCTTTACGTCCTCAAACAGAGGATCGATCTTAAAGGCGTCGTATACGATCTCATACAGATTCTGATACTGCGCGAGATCGGAAACGTATCTGAAATTGTATTTTTGCTCAAACAGATAAAATGCATCCCTGTATTCTCTTGCCAGCGCGCCGCGGCCGCTTCCCGCTTCGTTCCGGCGCAGCTCGTTTTGCGCGAGGAACTCCTGCAGCACGTATTTCTGGTGCAGCAGCAGCACGAACAGCAGCAGATAGCCGTTTTTGATGCTGTAGATGAAAACGTCTCTGAGGAACGCCTCGTTTTCGGGCGTGCACCGGGCGATGCAGCAGGCCGCCTCGGTTGTGAAGCCCCACGTTGAGACCTCGTTGTTCCGGTACGTTTTCGGTTTATCGTCCGTTTGCGGCGAATACCCGAAATCCACGGAATAGCAGTGGCTCAGATAGAAGAGCTCCTCCTCGCTCACCTGCCCGGCCGTCTGCGCGTAGGTGAGAATGAAGATCCGCTGGAAGGACGGCACGGACCAGTTATCGATCAGACGGTACGCCGTAGCGCCATCCGCCGTATCCGGCGGGCCGAAGGCGGAGAACAGAATGGGCGTGATCAGATCCATCCATGTCGCGGTATGAAAAGCGTCCCCGTCGGCATACCGGATGCAGCGCCTCGCATACTCCTTCAGAAGAAAGAGGCTGTCCGATAATTCCGCGAGCTCCGCCGCATCATGGCTGATCTCGACCGCAAGCAGACACACGTCGGTATCGAAGCAGAACAGATACGCGCCGCTCAGCCGGAAGCGCCCCTTCGCGGCTTTGCTCCTCGTATCCCACGATTCAAACACGGTATCCGCGGAAAACGGGAGAAAGGCTTCGGCAAAAGAAGGCGCGCGGCAATCCAGCCTGCGCTGGACGCACACGGTATGCTCCCCTGCCTGCGCATGGAAGGAGGCGCCTACGTGCTTCAGAAAATACCTGGCGTTATCGTGGTCCCCGGCGCCTTCCTCACTGCCGAGCTTCCCGCCGGAGCCTTTGAAGCTTTTCCAGCAGCCGGAGGCGTCCAGCGCGGCCGAAAGCTCCGCCGGAGAGCGCGACGTTCTGACGGGGAAAAAGAAGAAAGAAACGTTCTGCTGCTTTTTCCGCTCCGCGTCCGCCTGCCGCTTCATACCGGCAAGCGCCTTGCCCACCGCGTTGACAGCTTCGTATTTGCGCTGACTCGTATTCACAAGGCTGCCGTTTTCATACACCTCTTTGCTCTGGGCGCCGATATCCGCGCGGCAGAGCCGCAGAAGCAGCTGAAAATCCTCCAGGGACGGCACGAACGGGCCGCCCGCATCCGCGTACCGTTTGATCACCTTATCCAGCCGTTTCCGGATCCGTGCGCAAAACGCCTCTTCGGTTTCCTCCGTTTTCGCGGAAAGGCCGATGAACATATCGTGCTGCCGGATGAAAAAGCAGATCCTTTGGACCGCCTCCGGCGCAAACCCCGCCTGCGTTAAATACGGCCGCGCGATGGCTTCGCCCGCCTGCGCGTGGTTATAGTACACCGTTTTGCTTTCCGTCTCTTTCGCCACGCCCGGCTTGCCGATATCGTGAAACAGGGCGGCAACGCGCAGCTCGGAAAACTGCGCCTGCGTAATGCCGTTTGCACGGATATTCAGAACCGTAAACACCGTATGCGTGAGCAGATCGTAACAGTGGTTCGGGTTATTCTGCGCGTAGTCCTTCATCACCGCGAAATCGGCAGAGATCAGCTCCGTCAGTTCCTCGGCGCTCATCGAGATCAGCGAGCGCAGCTTTTCGTCGGACACGGCAAGCGCGGTCAGTTCTTCTGCTTTCCTCATATCATTCATCCTCTTCCCAGGGGAGAGACGCTCCTGTTGTTCCTGCGAACGATTCTTTTTACATATTGATTGTATTGTATTCCGCCGTTTTCGTCAAGTATTCCGCGGCGCCTTCCTTTATAAAAAATTAAAAAAACAGATTGTATTTTCGGTTTATATTTGGTATAATCGAAGCGGAACGTCGGCGCACGCCCGTTCCGGACTTTATATTCGAGGTTATCGCAATGCTTCAAAACAAACTGATCTCCCGCGCCGCTATGCGCCTGATGGTGATCAAAGGCAATGGCAGCCTGAAACATCTTGAAAAAGCCGCAAAAGCGCCCATGCAGGAAAACGAGGCGCTGCTGAAAAAAATACTGCGCGACAACAAAGACACCGAATTCGGCAAAGCGCACGGATTCGGCAGCATCAAAACCATAGAGGAATTCCGCCGCGCCGTGCCCGTTTCCAATTACGAGGATTACGCGCCGTTTCTGGAGCGCATGAAGAACGGCGAAAAAAACGTGCTCACCTCCTCCAAGGTGCTGGGCTTTTCGCGCACATCCGGCTCCTCCGGCGTGCCGAAATACATCCCCGCAACCAAGGCCTCGCTGAAGGCCTACGTTAAGTACACCTGGACCCGCGCGCTTGCGCTGGGCGCCGCGGCGCTGAAGGCCGAGGGCAAGCCCTACGTACCGGGCAGAGGCGTATTCCTCTCCCCCGCCACCAACGAATGCCTGCCCAACGGCCTGCCCTGCAGCAACATTGCGGAGATCGGCGCAAGGGAATACGGCTTTGTTTACCCGTATATTCTCACGGTGCCCACCAAGAACCTGTTCGACATGCACGACGGAGATTACATATACAATATTTACCGCTTCGCCCTGATGGACGAGGACGTAAATTTCATTTTCTCCGTATTCTTCAGCATCAACGTAAGCCAGATCGCCTACCTCAAAAAGAACTGGCGCGTGATCGTGGACGATATCGAATCCGGCACCATCAGCGAGAGCATCCAGCTGAAACCCGAGCTGCGCGAAACGCTCAGCAAACTGATCCGCCCCATGCCCGAGCGCGCGGCCTACCTCAGAAAGCAGTTCGAGCAGGGCTTCGACGAAACGCTGTTCAAGCGTCTGTGGCCGCATATGACGGTGATCTGCAGCATCGGCAACGCCTCCTTCCGCTCCGCCGCCGAATACGTACGCGGCATGGCCGAAGGCATCCCCTTCGATTATTCCATCTACGGTGCCTCCGAAGGGCTGGTGGCCGCCTGCTATCAGCTGAACGATACCGATATGCAGCTGCTGACGGACAGCTGCTTCTACGAATTCATCCCCTTCGGCGCGCCGGACAGCGAGGTACTGACGCTGGACCAGCTGAAGGCGGGCGAAAAATACGAGATCCTGATCACCACGCAGGCGGGGCTTTACCGCTACCGCTTAAAGGACGTGCTGGAGGTGAAGGGCTTCCGCGGCAAGTGCCCGCTGATCTCCTTCGTTTACCGCAAGGGGCAGCTGTTTAACATCGCGGGTGAAAAATTCAGCGAAGAGGACGCCCGCAACACCGTTGAAATGCTCGAAAAAGCCCACGGCGTGAGCGTGGACCACTGGATCTTTTATCAGGATGAGTCCGTCATGCCCAACCGCTACGCGCTGCTGGTGGAATCGGACACCGATCTCGACTGGGACGCCTGCATCGACGAACTGGAAGGCTATATGGGCAAATGCAACAAGCGCTACGAAAGCCAGCGCGCCAAGGCCTTTATCAGCAGGCTGATCGTACAGAAGCAGCTTCCCGGCACCCACGACGCGTGGGCGGCGCGCTGCATCGAACTGGGCGCTTCCGCCGCTCAGGTAAAACCCGTACATTCGCTGGATACGGAGGCGAAACGCGAGTTCTTCCTTTCAAAAATCGCGCCCGCTTCCGGCCGGCCTGATGAACAATAAAAGAAACCGACAGGAGGAACCCCCATGAAAAAGAACGTTTGCAAAATCCTCAGTGTGCTCCTTGCGCTCGTGATGGCGCTTTCGTGCCTCGGCATGCTCGCTTTTGCGGCCACAGCTGAAAACGTAACGCAGTACGGCAAGGCCGGCGGCTATCTGGCCATCGGCGATTCCATCTCCCGCGGGTGCGGCGCAGAGGGCTTCTATATCGGCCGCAACGGCGAATACCTGCCCAACGGCGAAGGGCAGTACGGCGAATACGATTTCCGCAACGTGCAGGGCTGCGTGCCTTACCAGATCGCCCAGGCCGTGGGCTGCACCGCGCCCATGGATATCACGGATCAGGACGCCACCTACTGGCCCTTTACCTATCCGGGCATGACCACGGCGGTCACGCTGGACCTTTTGGGCGTGGACGACGGCTTTACCGATACCAAGCTCAATTACGCCTATTATTCCGATATGCTTGAATATTTCGGCTGGGAAGGCTCTTTTTCCGGCGTGCGCAGCGGCGATACCATTGAAGCCGTTACCGCGGCCAAGGGCGCCATCGGCAAATGCGGCAACATCATCGAACTGATCCAGAACGCGGATCTCATCACCGTGCAGCTCGGCATGTGCGATATTTTCTACCGCGCTTACCGCATCATCTCCAACGGCGGCATGCTGGCGGACGGCCTCAGCTTTGATCTGAGCAGCACGGACGCCATCAAGGCGCTGGTGGAGACCGCCATCGGCGAGATCAAAAACGGCTTTGCGTATTTCAAAGAGCAGTATCCCATGCTGCTGGAGAAGATCATTGAACTGAATCCCCACGCGGACATCGTGATCGTTGGCGCCTTCAACCTTGTGAACCAGCTCACCATTACGGACGATCTTCTGATGCCCATCGGCAATATCATTACCGCCATCACGGATTCCATGAACGTGCTTTACGCGAAATGGGCAAAACAGTATAGCGTGAAATTCGCCGATATCACCAACACCGAAACGCAGGCCACCGAAAACGACTGGGCCCTGCTGGGCGATTTCAAAGATAATACCTTTACCGGCACCCATCCCACCCAGAACGGCTACAATTACATCGTACGCCAGATCCTGGCCGAGCTGCCGCCCGAGGATACCGATACCAACATCAAGGTGGACCTCGGCCGCTTCAACAGCGTGGATTACGTGCTCGTGAACGGCATCCCCGTGAAGAACTACACCATGGAAGGCTATGTGATCTCCATCCCCTATTCCCTGCCCGGCGCCACGAACCTGACCATCGGCGTGAAGAACGACGACGGCAGCATCTCCGTGCAGACCTATCAGCTCAACTATAAGCTGGGCGAGGGCTACACCGCCTACCGCGTATACGGCACCAACGACGTGGAGAACACCGCCAAAAAGCCCTTCAACCTTTTCATCAAGCTCATCAAGATGCTGTTTGAAAAGATCAAAGAGTTATTCACCAAATAATCTTTACGCGATTATCCGGAGGCATACGAATGGATAAAATCAGAGTGGCCGTGGTGGGCTACGGCGGTATGGGCGGCTGGCATACGGACCGCATCCGCGAAATGGAAAAGTTTGAGCTGGCGGGCGTATGGGATATCGATCCCGAACGGCTCACACTCGCCGAAGAGCGCGGCATCCGTGCCTACGGCTCCTTTGCCGAGGTGCTGGCGGACGAAAGCGTGGAACTGCTTGTGATCGCCACCTGGAACGACGTGCACAAGCCCCTTTGCATCGAGGCGATGCGCGCGGGCAAAAACGTGATCAGCGAAAAACCGGTCACGCTCTCCGTAACCGATCTGGACGATATGATCGCCGTGGCAAAAGAGACCGGCAAACTCTTTACGGTGCACCAGAACCGCCGCTGGGACGACGATTACCTTACCATGAAGCATATCCGCGACGCAAATCAGCTGGGCAAGGTGTTCCGCATCGAATCCCGCGTGCAGGGCTCCCGCGGCATCCCAGGGGACTGGCGCAAGGAAAAGGGCCACGGCGGCGGCATGGTATACGACTGGGGCGTGCATCTGCTGGATCAGGCGCTCACGCTGTGCGACGATGATCCCCTTATCTCCGTTTACGCCCACGTAACGCACATCACCAACGACGAGTGCGACGACGGCTTCTACACCGAGCTCCGCTTCCGGAGCGGCCTTTCCTACATGGTGGAGGTCACCACGAACAACTTCATCACGCTGCCGCGCTGGTATATTCTGGGCGAAAACGGCACCGCCGTGATCGAGGACTGGGATCTGAACGGAAAGCTCACGCTGGTGCACGACTGGGATAAGATCGATTCCGTGCCCGTGAAGGCCGGTACCGGCATCACCAAGACCATGGCGCCCCGCACGGACGAGACCATCCACGACGAGCCCCTCACCAAAGTTTACGGCCGCTGGACACAGTATTACGATAATATTTTTGACGTGATCCGCTCCGGCGCTTCCCAGACGGTCACCCACCGCCAGATGCGCCGCTGCTTAAAACTCATCGAGGCTGTCTTCCGCTCCGCCGAAACGGATCAGGTGATCCCGTTTACCGAAGATCCGGCGTAACGGTCCGCCGATTCCGGCAGACATCTTTCATCAAAACGAAAACCGGGGAAGTTCGGCGCACTCACTTAGGGATTTAATTGCCGCAGCGGCGCAATTGTTTGTGAAATACTGCGTTGCAGGGGTCGGATATCCGCCAGGATTATCCGGCCCCTGCGCCTTGTCTTTCGCAAAAATTTCATCCGTTGCGGTGC
>JAEEGL017109809.1_pt1 | contig 24548 bp, 15 predicted proteins | sample 9134231 | NCBI WGS metagenome assembly JAEEGL01 (sample SAMN16246548, study PRJNA631951) | gut metagenome | biome: gut microbiome; feature: rumen; material: fiber-attached | host: Bos | place: Iran: Karaj | collected 2018-10
ATCCCGTGCAACGTATGAGAGCGCCAAGGCAGCCTACGACAACTTGAAGGCTAATGTCTCCCAGCGTGGTGCTGTGGTGTGTGCCCCCATCAGCGGCTATGTGCAGCAGATTCATGTCAGCAACGGAGCCTTTGTCGAGGCAGGACAATCTGTTGTGACGGTCTCTCAAAACAAAGATTTGCAGCTCCGTGCCGAGGTGCAGCCACGCTACTATTCTTGCCTGAAGAACATCGAAACCGTCAATGTGCAAATACCCGGCGACAACCATGTATATACGCTTAAGGAACTCGGCGGTGCACTGATTTCGTATGGCAAAGCCACCGATGCCGACTGTCCATTGGTGCCGGTTGTCTTCCGTGTCCGCAACACGGGTCAACTCCTTAGTGGCAGTTTCGTCACGGCTTACATTGTCACCCGTGGCAGCCGGGAGGTTATCACAGTGCCGCAAACCGCCCTTGTAGAGGAAATGGGCAACTTCTTTGTATTTGTCAAGGTGTGCAATGAAGAGTATGAGAAACGTCTCGTCACGCTGGGTGCCACCGATGGAGTGCGCACTGAGATTACTTCAGGACTTTCTGCGGGCGAAACAGTTGTCTCCCGTGGAGCCTCGATGGTGCGTCTTGCACAGAATTCCGCAGCCCTCGACCCACATGCCGGTCATGTCCATTAATTTTTAATAGATTGGATAAGATGAAAAGTATAGATACAGAAAAGAAATCCTCGGTGATGTTCAGTAAGATGGCTGCATTGTTGTTGTGCGCTTTGGTATTCTCTGGCTCTCTCTGTGCTCAGCCCCATTATGCACAGGTTTTGAAAGACGTTGAGGCCAACAACCCCGTGCTCCTTGCCGCCCAAAAGCGGGCGGAGGCGCAGCAGACTGCCGCACACGTGGGGGCTCTTCTGCCCAATCCTGAAGTCGAAGCCGCCTATTACTGGGGCGACCCTGCCTCGGTAGGTATTAGGTGGGACTTAGGCATATCCCAGTCCTTTGAGATGCCTTCTGTTATGGTGCGCCGCGCCCGTTTGCGCAACTTACAGGAACAGGCCGCCGACCTTGACTATAAGGTGATTCGAAACGCAACTCTTCTCGAAGCACAGCTTACTTGTGCCGATATGATTTATTACAAGGCGTTAGGTATGATATATTCACGCCGTTGTCAGGCAGCTATCCGCATTGCCGAACTCTATCAGCGGCGTTATGCTGCAGGCGACTGCTCCATCCTCGACTACAACAGGGCACAGATGAACCTTGCCGATGTCCAGAACCGTGCAGCCGAAATAGACCTACAGTGTGACCTTGCAGTACACGACCTTCATCGGCTTGTGGGAGTGGAGAACTACCCCTTCCGTCAGAGTGAATATGAGGAGGTGACAGTTGAATCCTCGTTTGAGTCGTGGTATGAGCAGTTGGAAATGCTCAACCCTTCCTTGCGTTTGCTTGACAATCAGGCCGAGGCAGCCCGCTGCCAGCTACAACTCAGCCGAGCACAGTGGTTGCCAGAGATGTCGGTGGGCTATGCCTCCGAGAATGTTGTGGGAGAGACTTTCCGTGGCATCAAGGTGGGTCTTTCCATTCCTATTTGGAGCCAGCAGCGTGCTGTAAAGGCCTCACGTCTGGCCGAAGCTGCCGCTACCGAGGAACTCGCTTCGCAACGGGCAGTGTGGTTCTCGAAGCTAAGGTGCATGTTTCACCGCCACGAGACACTGCTTCGCAATGTCAGCAGTCTGAAAGAGGCATTCCAGCGGTGCAACAGCATCGATTTGCTCGACAAAGCCCTGGAGGCAGGTGAAATATCGTTAGAGCAATACCTGCTTGAAGCCGACTACTACTACAGCATCGAGATGCAGATATGGGACGTTACCCACGAACTGGAGCAGTTGCATCTCCACCTCTATTCCATCACACTCTAATCCAGTGTAAATAACATCAAGTAAAATAGAATAGTATGTTAAACAAGATAATTAAATTCAGCCTTGACCATAGGCTTTTCATCATACTGGCCGCCATTCTCTTGATGGTTGCCGGTCTATGGTCTGCCAACCGCACTGACATCGATGTCTTTCCCGACCTCACCGCTCCGCAGGTAGTGGTCATGACCGATGCCCACGGCATGGCCGCCGAGGAGGTGGAACGTTTGGTCACCTTTCCTATCGAGACCGCCGTCAACGGAGCCACCAATGTGCGCCGTGTACGATCCACCTCTATGCAGGGGTGCAGCTTTGTTTTTGTAGAGTTTGACTGGGGCATGGATGTGTTCCGTGCCCGTCAGATAGTGAGTGAGAAGATGACCACTCTTGCCGAACAGTTGCCCGACGGCATCACTCCCGTTTTGGCACCGCAGAGCAGCGTCATGGGTGAGATTCTCTTTGTGAGTCTGCAGGTGGACAGTGCTGCCATTGACCACCCCACCACTCAGCAGGAGCTTCGCACCTTGGCCGAATGGGTGGTGAAACCTGCCATCCTTGGTACCGGCGGAGTATCGCAGGTAACCATCATCGGCGGCGATTACAAGCAATATCAGATTCTTGCCGACCCTGTCAAGATGCAGGCTTACGACGTTACCATGGCCGACATCGAGTCGCTGGGCAGCAGTCTCAGTGGCAATTCCACAGGTGGTATCATCCGCGACTATGGCAACGAATATGCCTTGCGAGGCATTGGCCGCACGTGTGATGTGGATGAGTTGGGTCGTACTTTTGTGACCATGCACAATGGTCATCCCGTGCGCCTTTCTGACATTGCAGAAGTGCGTATCGGTTCCGCTCAAAAGCAAGGTTATGCCTCATGCAATGCCACTCCGGCTGTCCTACTCTCTATTTCCAAACAGCCAAACATCAACACGCTACGTGTCACGGAGAAGATAGAGGCCAACCTTGCGAATATCCAAAAGACCCTCCCGCCCGATGTCAAGATGAACACGAAGATATTCCGCCAAGCCGATTTCATCCAGTCGTCAGTGGGCAATGTGGGCGAAGCCTTACTCGAAGGCGCGTTGTTCGTCATCATCATCCTTTTCCTTTTCTTGGGCAGTTTCAGAACCACGCTCATCTCCATCATCTCTATCCCGTTATCGTTGTTGGGTACGGTGTTGTGTCTCTATCTCATGGGATATGAAATCAATACCATGACCCTTGGCGGCATGTGCATAGCCATTGGCTCGCTGGTCGATGATGCCATCATCGATGTGGAGAACGTCTACAAACGTCTTCGCCAGAATCACCAGTTGCCGCCCGACCAACGCGACACGGCATACAATGTGGTTTTCCATGGCTCATCTGAAATACGTAGTTCCATCATCCATGCCACACTCATCATCATGATAACCTTTGTGCCGCTTTTCTTCCTCGATGGGTTGGAAGGCCGCATGCTCAAACCCCTCGGCATCGCCTACCTTGTGGCTCTCTTTATGTCACTGTTGGTGGCCATGACCCTCACACCGCTTCTCTGTAAACTGCTTCTTTCAAGTGATGCCTATCTCGACCGGAGACAGAAGGACAGTCCCGTGGCCACATGGCTTACAAAGGGTTATCGCAGAGCCCTTGATTGGACATTGGCCCACAAATCCCCTGTCGTGGCATCCACGGCAGCTCTGCTTGTGCTTGCTGTTGTCATGTTGTTCACCATGGGGCGCGATTTCCTGCCTGCTTTTAATGAAGGTTCGCTGACCATAGCGGCAGTTGCCAAACCCGGCATATCCCTCGAGGAGAGCAACAAGCTGGGTGTGATGATTGAGCAGGAACTCCTTTCCATCCCCGAGGTGACCGCCACCTCGCGCCGTACCGGCAGGGGTGAACTGGACGAACACTCTCAGGCCACCAACGGTGCCGAGATTGATGTCAATTTCAACCTCGACGGACGCAGCAAAGAGGCTTTCCTTGCTGACGTGCGGGCTCGGATGGCCTCCATACCCGGCATTGTCACCAGTGTTGGACAGCCGCTCGGCCACCGCATCGACCACATGGTCAGCGGCACCCAGGCCACCATTGCAATCAAGGTGTTCGGCCCTGACCTCAGCCATCTTTATATTTTGGGCAATCAGATAAAAGGAGCCGTGGACGGTATTGAGGGACTCGTCGATGTCAGTGTCGAGCAGCAGACCGAAACCCCGCAGTTGCAGGTGCGTGCCAACCGCGACATGCTTGCCCAATATGGTATCACCATGGAGCAATTCAACCGCTTTGTCGAGACTGCCTTCAACGGCGAGAAGATAGGCGATGTTTATGAGGGACAGCGCAGCTTTGACCTTGTTCTCAAGCAGCGTTTTGTCAACGACACGCTTACCATCGATGATGTGAAAGATGCCCTAATCGACACCTACAACGGGGGCAAAGTTCCCCTTGGCGTGGTGGCAGATGTGGTCTCTGTTGGGGGACCTAACACGGTTTCGCGCGAGAATGTGCAGCGTAAGCTCGTCGTCTCGGCCAATGTCAGCGGCCGCGATGCTATAAGTGTGGTAGATGACATTAAAAAAGCCGTGGACGGAAAAATCCAGCTGCCCGAAGGCTATCGGGTTGAATATGGTGGCCAGTTTGAGAGTGCCCGCACCGCCACACGAACCTTGGTGCTGGTCTTCATCCTTGCACTTGTTATCATCTATTTGCTTCTCTACACCGAATTCCGCAATCTCTCCCTTTCGCTTATTGTGCTGCTCAACCTTCCTCTGGCTCTCATCGGAGGTGTGCTGGCCGTCAAACTGGGTGCCGACAGCCTCAGTATTCCAGCCATCATCGGCTTTATCACACTCTTTGGAATAGCCACACGTAACGGTATCCTTCTTGTTGCCAAATACCAGGCACTCACGTCTCAGGGACTTCCTATGACCGAGGTTATACGGAAAGGTTCTGCCGACCGATTCAACCCCATTATCATGACAGCCCTTACCACTGCACTCTCCCTTGTCCCCATGATTCTGGCCGCTGACCATCCTGGCAACGAGATTCAGGCACCCATGGCAGTTGTGGTGCTGGGTGGACTGATCACCTCCACGATGCTTAATATTTTTGTCATCCCCATTGTTTACGAATGGTATGCCAAACGTACCCATAAATCCCTGCAGTCATGAAACAGACCACCCTGTGCTACCTTGAGCGCGACGGACAATACCTGATGCTCCACCGTGTAAAAAAGCAGAATGATGCCAGCCATGACAAATGGATAGGCGTAGGTGGCAAGTGCGAAGCCGACGAGAGCCCCGACGAATGTATGTTGCGTGAAGTGAAAGAAGAAACCGGACTGCAGATACTGAGTTGGCGTTACCGCGGTATTGTCACCTTCATTAGCGATGTTTGGCCTTGTGAATACATGCACCTCTTCACCGCCTCCGACTGGAGCGGTGAAGAGTGCCTCTGTGACGAGGGTGATTTGGCTTGGGTGGATAAGTCCCGTCTGTTCGACCTCAACCTATGGGAGGGTGATAAGATATTCCTCCGTCTACTGATGGACTCCGACAGACCATTCTTTTCACTCAAACTCGTATATCAAGGCGACGACCTTGTCGCTGCCAAACTCGACGGTTGTCCGTTGGAGTTATAATCATATAGAGGCACTTTTTCCCCGACAATGAGTGTACTCTCTTGATTGGTATAGGATAATGCATCATTACATAGCACATGTCGGAAGGAAAAAAGTGTTTTTTTTGAATAAAAAAGTGATATATGGAAAAATGTCCGTATATTTGCTACTTTAATGAATTACATTAATAATATTAAACTAACTGATTATGACGCGAAAAGTATTATTTTCCGTGTTTCTGATGAGTTGTGTTATACAACTCTGTGCACAGAATATCACGGTGACTTCGGCAGCAGGTGAAACCCCGAATGCCTTTGTCAACAGAGCGTTGGCAGGTAAAGGAGTTTACTTGTACAATGCCAAATTCAGCAACAGCCCTTCTCCTATCAGCACCAACCAGATAGGTGTGTTCCAGAGCAACGGTTTCCTTGATTTCCAGATGGACTCTGGCATAGTGATGACCACTGGAGAAATTTCTCTGGCACCTGGCCCTAACAACAGTAGCGGTGCGTCGCAGGCTGTTGACGGTTTTTACTCCGATCCCCAGATGGAACTGCTTGCCACCAACACGGTGAACGGGTGTGCCACATTGGACTTTGACTTTGTTGGTTTGACGGACCGGATTTCGTTCATGTACACCTTTGCATCTGAGGAGTATCCCGAGTATGTATGCTCAAACTTCAATGATGTATTTGCCTTCTTCATTACGGGGCCGGACCCAGTGACATTGGAAGAACGTACGTGGAATGTGGCTATTATCCCCGGTACGGTCTCGGACAGTACCCCTAATGGTATTGCTGTGGCTATCAACTCGGTCAATCCGGGTGTCCCCGGTAGTTCGGGTGGTAGTGGCTCTGGTTGCTATTACGACTATGCTTCTTATTACATTTCCAACACAAGAGATACGGGCGTGCAGTATGATGGCTATACCTCAAAGTTGATGGCCGAGGCCATGATTGTCCCTTGCGCCGAGTATCACATGCATCTGTCTGTGTGCAATGTAGGTGATAACGCTTTCGACTCTGGTGTGTTTTTGGAGTATGGCAGTTTCACCAGCCCCAGCACTCAGCTTGGATTTGAGCAAGAGGTAAGAGACACGGTGCGTATTGGATGTCCCACCACGGTTCCGTTCGATATCAGTGAAACGGCTTACGACGACGGCTGGGTGCATGTGACCTATGGAGGAAATGCTGTCTATGGAGTGGATTTCGAAGTGGTCAGCGATTCGGGTGTGGTTATGGATGGCACTCAAAGTTTCTATATTGCCAAAGATCAGTTGCATTACCTTGAGATTGCTGGCCTCCCCACTGCAAATCTCTCCTATCCCAAATATATCGAACTCTTTCTTGAGACAAGTGTATGCCCCGAGTTTCCCGCTTTGAAGGTTTATGATACAATGCATTTCGTGATGACTGCAAATGCACGCTTGACAGTCAACGACACCAATATCGAGGCCGACTATCTCTGCACCCATGTGGGTGTGACAGTGGAAACGGGTATGGAGCCTTTCACTTACAGATGGATTCCTGCCGACAATCTGGATAATCCCTATGCACCCGAGACAGACGCCTTTATCACTGAGAACACAGTATATCATGTCATTGTTACCGACCGCTATGGCTGCAGCAAGGATACTGCTACCGTGAATGTCACCATCAACCACCCCGTGATAGGCATCGACAATGTCGGTGAGGCGGAGGTGAAGATTTACCCCAATCCTACCAGTGGCATTCTGAATGTGGATACTGAGGGATTGACAGAAGTGGAGATGTACAGCGTGAAAGGCCAGAAGGTGTTCGCCACACAATGCAGCGGCGACCATATTGCCATCAATACCGAGGGCATGGCCGCAGGCATGTATTACTTACGTATTAGCACCACCAACGGTGTCATCGCCCAGACAGTGGTTGTGAAGTAACTCATGGACAGTTTTTGTACAACATAATATCTTTAAGTCATGAAAAGATTCTTATCTATCATATTGTTGGTCGCCGCATTATCGGCAACAGCATGGGCACAGTGTGACCCAGACCAGACTGACTGCTCTATCACAGTGACTGGATACGATCAGTATTCCGACGGTTGGAACGGAGCCAGTTTGGCAATTTATCAGGACTCTATCCTCAGAGGAACGTTTACGCTGACCTCGGGAAGTTATTTTACACAGACTTTTCCAGCTTGCTCAGGCCCCGTCAGCTTTGAGTGGACGAGTGGCACCTTCGACAGCGAGTGTTCTTTCACCATCACCGACTCTTTGGGTGTGGTGCTCTACAATTGCACTTCCGGTTCCGGCCTTTCTGGCGTTTTCGCCACGGCTATTGCTTGTCCGACGTGTATACCGCCATTGAATATCGTTTCTTCCACTACGTCGGACAGTGCTATTGTTTCATGGTCTATGGATGATGATGCCCTGGGCTATTTCTACCAGTACCGTATTGGAAGCTATCCTATCGGCACATGGGAGTTTACCACCGACACCTCGATTCTACTCACAAATCTTTCGGCCAATACCGAATACAATCTTTTTGTCCGTACCTATTGCGGCGTTGATGACACTTCAGCAATAGCAATGCATTCGTTTCGCACCCTGTGCGGAATGATGACTGTGCCTTTCAGCGAAGGTTTCGAGAACTATGGTGACATGCCCGCATGCTGGACGTTGTGGGAGCATACTAGTTACAACAGCTATGGGTATATCTACAACTATCCTCAGATTTATTCGTACAACAATCATTCGGGTAATTATTGTATAGATCTCTATAGCGACTATGGCCCCAATTCCATTATCTCCCCACTTGTCCCGCTGCCGGCCAACCAAGTGGAGATGACGTTCTGGGCGTATGGTAACTATGGCTTTATTCAGGTGGGCTATACTTACACTGACGATTCTGCCACGGCAGTGTTCCACCCTGTAAAAGATGTGGCACTAAGTGACGTATATGAATTATATACCGTAAGTTTTGATACAGTGACCACCACCGATTCTGTGTTTGTGGTGCTTAGAGTGGCCAACAATCCCTCCTATACCTATATATATCTTGATGACATCACTATCCGTCAGCGCAGGTCCTGCCCGTTGGTGGATTCTCTCACGGTGGTCGAATCTGCCCACAACCAAGTGACTTTGGGTTGGAACTGTCCCACCGGCACAGCATGGGAAGTGGCTTATGGCCCCGTTGGATTTAATCCCGACGAGGACACTACCCGTGTAGCCGTCACCACCAACCCTGCTACCATTACAGACTTGTCGGATAGCATAGTGTATGATTTCTATGTCCGCTCAGTATGTAGCACGGAGAATGGCTATTGGTCTCTCCCCGTTACTGCCCAGCCTAATGTCTACAACATGCAAGAGACGGGTAATGATACCATTTTCACTTGTGGCATGGCCATCGCCGACCCTGGCGGAGTGAATGAGAACGCACCCTATTATTGCAACAGCACGTTAATTGTCTATCCCGATGACAGTACGATGTCTGTTTCGCTCTCGGGTTTCACCAATTTAGGCGGCGGCACTTTGGATATCTACGAAGGTGCCGGCACCGACGGCCGTCAGCTGGCTCATCTCACCGGAACCAACAACCATGTCGAAGCCGCTTCGTATGTAGGCCCCATCACTTTGGTATTGAACACTTCGTACTATAGCTATGAGGGTTTCTTTTTCTATACACAATGTAGTCCACTCGCTACCTGTACTCCCGTGTACAATGTCGAAATGTCCAATATTGGTGCCCGCTCGGCTACTGTCAATTGGAGCTATGACAATCACACCATTCCAAGCGAGTTCAACATCATGTTGATCGATACGGCAAATGAAGAAGTCCTGACCTTTGTTGCCCCCGACACGGCTCGCAGCATGGTTCTCACTGGCCTCACACATCATACCAATTATCAGCTCTACATCCATGCCACATGTGACGGCGGTGACACTTCGGAGAATATGTCTCTGTCATTTGTCACTCCCTGTCTTGCTGGTGGCGAAATACTGGTAGGTGATGCTACCTCCAACTCGTCCAGTGCTTATATGCCGGACTACACCTATTATAACTACAGCTACAGCCAACAGATTTTCGACTCCACCGAGGTCGCCGGTTTCGATTCCATCTTCGGTTTAAAGATTAATATGGTGTCCGGTCTTTCTTCAAGCCGTCAGATAGATGTGTATATCGACACGACAAGCCTTAGCAGTTATGCCACTTCAACAAGTCTTGTGCCTCAGACGTTGGAAAACCGTTACTTCTCGGGCACATTCTCTGTTGCTCCTGGCTGGAACGAGTTGAGGTTTGATTCTGCATACGTTTATCCCGGACATGGTAACATTATCATTACATTCGATGACAATACGGGTAGCTATGTAACATCATACAGTACGCAGTCCCATTACACTACAGAATCAAAGACCATCTATGCTTATGCCGATAATGTAAACTTCGACCCGTCCGACAGCACTACAATCGGTTCTGTATGGGGTTGGGGTATTCTTTCTGAACGTACCAACATGATATTCCTTACACCTTGTGTCGATGCCACGTGTGTCGCCCCCAATGTCACGGTTGCCAATGTCGATTCGTCAAGTATAACACTTACCTGGGTGCCTGGTCTTGATGAGGTATCGTGGAGTGTAGAATATACCCCTGTTGATGATGTCGATTGGCAGTTCCACACCGTTGCCACCTCTTTCGACTCGGCTGTCATCTCTGGCTTGACACCGGCAACGACTTACCTCTTCCGTATCGGTAGTCTGTGCGGAGATACTACTGTCTATTCAACGTTAGAAGCCACCACCACTTGTGCTCCCATCTCATTGATTCCTCTAGTAGAGGATTTCGACGATTTTACTGCTGATTTCAGTTCTGCCGAAATGGAAAAATGCTGGGGACGTTACACTACCTACACCTCGGATTATTCTACCTACTATTACCCCTATATTTATGATTATTCGGGATATTCACGTAGCGGTTATTCCCTGTATTTCGGTAGTTATAACAACAGCTACTATAGCCAGTTGATACTTCCTGAGATGGGAGTGCCTGTCGACACGCTTCAGGTATCCTTCTATTTTATGGGTTCTTACACTTCATATTATACTTACAAGGTGAAAGTCGGTGTACAGACCGATCCCAACAATCCTTCCACCTTTGTGGCTCTGGATAGTGCCGTATTTAATCTGGACGATTACGAATGGCAATTGGTCGAGGTCGACCTTTCCCGCTATACCGGCAATGGTCGCTATATCTGCATCCGTAGCGATGAGGATGAGAGCGACGGATTCTATTTCGACGATCTCCGTGTTGATTATGTCAATCCTTGCAAGAAAGCCATTAATCTATACACAAGCAACGCCACCACCCATTCCGTCGATCTCCACTTTACCGACACCAATAATGTAGGTAATTATACCGTCTTCTATGGCACTGCCGACAGTCTTGCCGATGCTACCGATTCCGTAAATATCACCGCTTCTCCCTATACCCTCGACAGCCTCACACAGGACATGGGCTACCATGCTTGGTTGCGCGTCAACTGCGGCTCGGGACTTCATAGCACTATTGTTGAATTCCCCGCCTTCCACACCCGTTGTTTGCCAATTGTTGTGAACGACACGGTCAGCTACGAATACGATTTTGAGCCTGATCTTGATCCCTGCATGAACCTTGAACGTATTGAAGGCCGTATCGACTGGGAATGGGCCACCACCACCTACAATCCTGCCGGAGCCTATAGCGGCGGTCATATCGCTCAGTTCTATGGTGGTTCACGTACCGGATCTGGCATGCTCCTGCTCCCCACCTTCGACTTCTCCGCGCTTTCGTCCAATGCCGAGCTCACTTTCTATCATGCTCAGGTGGCATCCGGCGACGCTCAGGATAAACTATATGTCGCCTATCGCCTCTCCAACAATACCGACTGGATTGTGATAGATTCGTTCACCAACAATATCACCTCTTGGACACGTCAGTATGTGTCGCTTCCTGCTTCGGCCGGCAATGCCAGTTACCAGACAGCCCTCATTGGTGTCTTCAATTTGGGCAACGGTGTAAAGATTGACGAACTCAGCGTGCATGCCGCTCCTACCTGTGCCCGTCCCACAGGTCTGACAGTCACAGCTGTGACAAACAGCACTGCCAGCCTTACTTGGGACAATTCTGCTCCTTCTTATGAAGTGAGATATAGAATTGAAGGCAACTGGTCGTGGCACAGGACAGTTGTCAATACCAATAGCGTCACGCTAACCGAACTGCGGAACCTCTCCAACTACCAAGTGTGTGTCAGGGCGCTCTGCTCTGCCTATGACCGTAGTGAATGGTGCGACAACATCAGCTTCACCACCGATGCTTGCGTCAATGCTAATGTTCACTACAACTACGATCCCGCCACAGCTGTTCCTGCCCTGTCCAACTACGCACCGTCCGATGGCTATTATCCCTATACTTACACCGAGGTCCTTGTCGATGCCTCCACACTTGCTGGTCTCGACAACATCATTGCTATAGGCTTCAACCCCACCAATACTGAAATAGGGTCTCACTTTGATAACGCAGACATCTATCTCGGTAGCACCACCGACACGGCGCTCAACAACTTTAAGTTCGACAGCTCCTTCGTGCAGGTGTTTCATGGCAGCCTCAACTATTCTTCAACAGGCTGGAAATACTTCCGTCTCGATACAGCCTATGCATACGATGGCACCAGCAATCTCATCGTTGCCATCAGATGCAACATTGGCCAGTATGGCATGTACGGAGTCAATGCAGCCTTCGATGGCCATGTAAACAACTGTGTCAAGACCATCTACGCCCAAGACTATTCCGGTCCCATCAATCCTTTCACTGCCGCCATGCTCCCCAATTACTCTCGCATTTCCGACACGGTTTCGCCCAACTATGCCTTCCTCTCCTGCGGTCCCTTCTGTGACGACCCCGAAATCTACCGTACTTCTGCCACCAGTCAATCGGTAACCATCAGTTGGGATGCTGATAGTAGCGCAGCGGAGGTGTCTTACAAACCCCTTGCTTCCAACGACTGGTCTACGCCTGTGTCTGTCACTGGTTACAACTACACGTTCACTGACCTTGACCACTCCACCGTCTACCAGTTCCGTGTCCGTCAGAACTGCACATCCAGAAGCCTTGGCTATTCCGGTTGGGCTGTTGTCACCGACACCACCGATTACGTCTGCACCGTCCCCACCAACCTACAAGTCTCCGACCTCACCAACAGCCGTGCCACCGTTTCGTGGACTGCTGGCCCCAACGACACCAAATGGGTAATCCGTGTCTTTAACAACAATTTCGATCAACTTTACACTGTCACCACCAATCCTGTAACCATTGGAGGTCTAACCGCCGGTCAGAGTTACCATCTGCAAGTACGCACCCTCTGCGGCCCCAACAATACTGTTGTTGGCGACTACTGCAGTTCGATTGACTTCACCACTCTGATTTGCGGCCCCGTGGGAGGCTTGCGAGGCGAGGCCATTGGAAACTCTGTTAAACTCAGATGGGTTGCCGGAGACCATAGTTCTGGCTTCTGGGAAATTCAGTACGGTAGACAAGGATATAACGAAAACGAAGTCCTCGGAACCCTCATCAGTCCCGACACCGTCTTCACCGTCCGCAACCTTATCCCCAACTTCTCCTATGGATTCCGTGTCCGCTCACTTTGTGGCCTGTCATGGACCAGTAGTTGGAGCGACCCCGAATTGGTGGTGACCACAGGCGATGCCGTCGGAATTGATGATGCTGGACAGGATTTTGAATGTAATATCTATCCCAATCCTGCTTCCGATATGGTTACCATTTCCCTTACTGGAGTTGAAGGAAGAGTCGATGTTTCCGTGGTAGACATAAATGGCCGCACGGTAACCGCCCAAACGCTTGACTGTGCAGCCGACTGCACCAAGCAAATGGATGTCTCCGGACTCGCACAAGGTGCCTACTATGTCCACATTGTCGGCAACAATGTCAACAGTGTGCGTAAACTGATAGTCCGTTAGTCATCACTAACGACAATAATAAAAGAGACGGTGCTGCATGGCATCGTCTCTTTTTTTCCAAATCTAGTATCCATTGTGGAGCGTGTGGAATCCCCCCCACCTTCGAAAAAAAAAGAGCCGCCCTCAAGCGACCCTTTATTCTGCGAAGTCAATGTGCCCCTCGCTGTAGGAAGAATGTAAATACTGTTTATTCAGCGTTGATAACAGCCTTGTGAACAGCATTCCACCCAGCGGCAGTGATACCCCAGTTATTGGTGGAGTTCTTGTTTACATTGATTCTAACCTTTCTTCTTTTTACTTTTTTATTGGCATTGATACCCATAACAGTAATGATTTTATTGTTTAACTTCTTGATATATTGTTCGTAATAAAGATATACCTTTCCGAAAAGGTTCTGCAAAATTACGAATATATTTTGACATACACAATTTTTTTTTGATATGACAATTGTTTTTTTTATTCATTGCTATATGGAAAAAAATGTATATCTTTGCATTTTGAATTTTTCCGTCGCAAGACGGTATGTGTAACTAAGTTAAAATAATAAGATGAAAAAGACTGCAATTACAATCCTTGTCATTGTCGGAGTCGTTGCCGTATGCTTCCTGTGGGGAGTAGGCATCAACAACAAACTTGTTAACACCGAAGAAAACGTCTCCCAAGCATGGGGACAAGTGGAAAACGCCTACAAACGCCGTGCTGACCTCATCCCTCAGCTGGTGGCAACCGTACAGGGGGCTGCAAACTACGAAAAGGGTACCCTCACCGAGGTTATCGAAGCCCGTGCCAAGGCAGGCTCCGTGCAAGTCGATGCCAACAACCTCACCGAGGCCAATGTGGCACAGTTCCAGAAAGCCCAGGACGCTCTCTCCGGCGCTCTGGCACGCGGCATCAATGTGGTGGTGGAACGCTACCCTGAACTGACCGCTACCCAAGGTTTCCGTGACCTTCAGGTGCAACTCGAAGGCACCGAAAACCGTATCGCCACTGCACGCAGCGGTTTCAACGATGCTGTCAATGCCTACAACAAGATGTTGCGCCGTTTCCCCAACAACATCATTGCCGGCATCTGCGGATTTGAAAAGAAAGGCTATTTCACGGCTCCCGAAGGGAGCGAGGAACCCGTGGAAGTGAAGTTCGACTTTTAAATGAAAAAATTACTCTTGTCCTTATTCCTGCTGCCGGCACTTTGGGTGTCGGCACAGGATTTGTGGTGCCCCGAACCCACCAATCGGTTGGTCAACGACTACTCCGACATGCTTTCGGCCAGCGAAGAGGAGGCCTTGGAGCAGCGTCTCGTCACCTTCGACGACTCCACCTCGAACCAGATTCTTGTTATCATCACCCCTTCGCTTCACGGTTGCGAAATCATGGAACTTGCCACCCGCATCGGCACCACCTGGGGCGTAGGACAGAAAGACCTTAAAAACGGCGTAGTCATCCTAATCAAATCCAAAACCGAAGATGAACCCTACGGCGATGTGGCTATAGCGCCTGGCTATGGGCTTGAAGGTGCGTTGCCCGACATCTTCTGCAAGCACATAATCGATGACCAGATGATAAGCCCCTTGGGCGAAGGTGAATACTACAAGGCTCTCACCCAAGCCCTTGATGTCATCGAACCCGTATGCCGGGGCGAGTACAGCTATGCCGAATACCGCAAAGAAGGCCGCATGGCCCTATGGGCGCTTCTTGGTTTCATCATCTTAATGGTAGTGGTTCTTCTTTTGGCCGACCGCTACAACAAGAAACACAACAAACACAACGACGGAGACCATTTCACCGGCGGTTCGGGCAAAAGCACCGGACCCTATTGGGGCGGAATCATCTTCCCCCGTGGCGGCTCATGGGGCGGCGGCGGTTTCGGCTCCGGTGGCTTTGGCGGGTCGGGTGGTTTCGGCGGCTTTGGTGGCGGCAGCTTCGGCGGCGGCGGCGCACACGGCCGTTTTTAGGCCACACCCCGGACAAACCACATTCGGTCCTTCCTTCGCTCGTTCTTCGTCAGTTCTCCCATATTTCTCCCATATTTCTCCCATCCCGGATGGGAGAAATATGGGAGAAATGATGTAGAGGTAGGGGGGAAGGAGCGAAGGTGGGGATATTTAGGTTGTGAGGGTATGACAACAAAACAACGATGCCGGTTGACCCTTGCGGGTAGCCGGCATCGTGTTGGTTTGCAGTCTCCTGTGTAGGAGAATTATGCTTCGAGGTGCTCTTTGCGGAGCAGGTCGTTGACTGTTTTGACGGGGTTGAAGGTGGCCAGGGGCACTTCGACAAAGAGGGTAATCCAGTTGGCCATGGCTCCGTTCCACAGTCCGGGCAGTTCCTGCGATTTGAGGATGGTGGCTCCTTTGCTCTTCTTGCTGATGAAGCCGGTGGCGGGGTCGACGTATTGGCGCAGGTCGAAGTAGCGGCCTTTGTAGTTCTTGGTGGCGCAGACGAGGTCGACGGGGTTGAAGTGGGTGGAGCTGGCGAGTATGGCTTCCTGTTTGGGGTCGTTGCGGTTGATTTGAGCAGTTTCCACGATTTGGAGGCTTTTGATTCCATGGGTGTTGCGGGTGAAGAAGGGGCCGCCGCCGGGTTCGCCTTGGTTGCGCACCATACCGCATACGCGCATGGGGCGGTTGAGGATTTGGTGGAGTGTGAATGAGCGTTGCTCGGGGGTGAGGCGGTCGTAGCCGTCGGGCAGTTCCAAGTGTAGTTGTTGTTGGATGAAGGTCTCCATGGCCTTGAGTTGTTTGGGAGTGGCTCCTTTGTCAAGCTGGCCGAGGAAGGCGAAGCTTTGCTTTTGGAGTTCGAGCAGGAGGCCGGCAAGCACTTTTTTGTATACTATGGTGGTGTGTTTCATCCAGTCGGGCACGACGTTGTCGATGTTTTTGACAAAGATGATGTCGGCACGTTGTTCGTTGAGGTTTTCGATGAGTGCTCCGTGTCCGCCGGGACGGAAGACGAGTCGGCCGTTGTCGTCGCGGACGGGGTTGTTTTGTTCATCGACGGCGATGATGTCGGTGTAGTGTTTCTGTTCGGAGAAGGAGATGTTGAGTTTGACGTGGAAGGCTTCTTCGTAGTAGCGTTTTACTTCGGCGATTTTTTTGCGGAAGAGGGGGCGGTGTTCGGGCGAGACGGTGAAGTGGAGGTTGACAGTGCCGTCGCTCATGCGGGCGTATTCGGCTCCTTCAACTATGTGTTCTTCGAGTGGGGTGCGTTGGAGATGTCCGTATTTGTGGAATTTGAGCAGGCCTTTGGGCAGGTTGCCGTAGCCCATGTATTGGTCTTGGAGGAGGAAGTTGATGACTGTGGCGAAGTCGCCGCGGTCCATATAGTCGCTGAAGTCGGCTTTGGATTTTTCCATGCAGGCTACGAGGTCGTCGAAAAAGGCGAAGGTGCGGATTTTTTCGAGGAATTCTTTTACTGCGGGGTGTTCTTTCTCAATCTTGTAGTCGATGCCGAAATAGGTGGCGGTAAAGGAGTAGAGGTCTTTGAACATGCGGGTGGCGGCACCCGATGCAGGGACGAATTTGAGCAGTTTTTTGCCTTTGGAGGCTTGCTTGTAGAGGGCTACGTAGTGGTTGATGGCATCGTCGTCGAGACGGAGTATGCCGCCGTTTTCGACGGTGGCGGCATCGACCAGTTCCGTTTTGGGGAATCCTTTGCGGAAGTTGTCAATCTGGTGAAGTACAGCTTCCTCGGTCAGACCGAGGCGGGTGATTTGCTGTAGGTCTTCGGCTGAGAATTTAGGGTTCATGGCTGTAGCGTATTGGTTTAAATGTCTTGGAAGTCGGCGCGGCCGAGGGTTTTGTCACCGGTGACTTTTACGGTGCTGGTGATGACTTCGCCTTCTTTAAGTCTGACGGTTCTTTCGCCCTGGCGGTAGTAGAATTTGTGGTTGAGGGTGTCGGGTTCGTCGATACGTGCCATGATGGTCATGATGGCAGGGGCGGCGAATTTGGTGCGGGCAACACCGCTGCCGTCGCACTGCACGGTGTCGGCGATGGTTCCGACAACACTGCTCTGTGGGTCGTTTTCGTTGTTTTTAACATATTGTACTTTGACCCAAGCACCCGGTGAGGGCAGGTTGTTGTTCTTGGAATCTAACACGGTGACCTCAAGATAGCACCAAGTATCCTTCTCGCATGAGGAAAAGGCGACGGTGGATAATACGCTGATTAACAGAAAACCGATAAGCGACAATGTTTTTTTCTTCATAATTTTTTCTTTTATTTTGTGCATAAATGAATTTTTTTGACTAATTTTGCATCTGCAAAGATAGTAAAAAATCACGGTATGATGACAAAAAAAATTTGTTTTATTGCAGTTTTTCTTTCTTTCCTGTCCATGGGTTATGCACAAAAAATTGACAGACAGGTTAAAAACGGAGAGAAGGAGTATTACGTTAAAATAGAAACTTCCTATGGTGACATGGTGGTTAAACTATATAATGAGACCCCATTGCATCGTGATAATTTTCTAAAATTGGTGAAAGAGGGTGTGTATGACGACCTGCTTTTCCATCGTGTTATCAATCAGTTTATGATTCAGGGCGGCGACCCTAATTCGCGCAATGCCAAACCGGGTCAGATGCTCGGTGAAGGGGGCTTGGGATACACTGTTCCCGCCGAGTTTGTGCCGACACTTTATCACAAGAAAGGGGCTTTGGCTGCTGCCCGTCAGGGCGACGGGGTGAACCCTGAGAAGGCTTCGTCGTCGTGCCAGTTTTATATTGTGCAGGGGACTACGTGGGATGCCGAGAGGCTGAAGTCGGTGGAGCAGCGTATGGGCAAGAGTTTCACTGCTGAACAGGCCGAAGTGTATGCCAAGATTGGCGGCACTCCGTTCCTGGATGGCGATTATACTGTTTTCGGCGAGGTGGTGGAAGGCCTTGAGGTGGTGGATAAGATTGCCGCTGTGCCTTGTGGCCCGATGGATCGCCCGGTGGAAGATGTAAAAATGAAGATGACTATTATTGAGAGATGAACGCATTAAAAGACAAAATTCAGGCCTATATCGAGGATATTCAGGCCACTCAGATTGAAAACATTCAGGACAGAGCTGCACGGGTTGAAATGTTCCGTGTGAAGTATCTGGGCAAGAAAGGTGTGATTAATGACCTTTTCGAGCAGTTTAAAACAGTCCCCAACGAGGAGAAAAAGGACTTGGGCAAGGCTCTCAACATGCTGAAGACCGCTGCCGTGAACAAGATTGAGGAGTTCAAGGCTTTCGTGGAGGAACATCAGCAGCAGGAGGGTACGGGCGATTTGACCATGCCTACCGATTTCTCGGCCATGGGCAGCCGTCATGTGCTGTCGGTGGTGATGAACGAGATTATCGATATCTTTTCCCGTATTGGTTTCACCGTTGCCGAGTCGGTGGAGATTGAGGATGACTGGCATTTGTTTTCAGCGCTGAATTTCCCGCCAGACCATCCTGCCCGCGATATGCAGGACACTTTCTTCGTTGAGAAGGAGGAGGGACGGCAGGAGGTGGCTTTGCGCACTCATACGTCGTCGGTTCAGGTGCGTGTGATGGAGAACAATAAGCCGCCTATCCGCATCATTGCTCCGGGACGTGTGTTCCGCAACGAGGCTATCAGTGCCCGCGCCCATTGCATTTTCCATCAGGTGGAGGCTCTGTATGTGGATAAGAATGTGTCGTTTGCCGATTTGAAGCAGACGTTGCTGTATTTTGCAAAAGAGATGTTTGGCGAGCAGACGCAGATACGTCTCCGTCCGTCGTATTTCCCCTTTACCGAGCCGTCGGCCGAGATGGATATTTCGTGCGGAATTTGTGGCGGTAAAGGCTGCAATATCTGCAAGGGTACGGGCTGGCTGGAGATTTTGGGCTGCGGAATGGTTGATCCCAATGTTTTGAAAGCATGTAATATAGACCCGAATGAGTATACTGGTTTCGCACTTGGTATGGGTGTGGAGAGAATGGCTATGCTGAAGTATCAGATTCGGGACTTGAGGCTTTATTTCGAGAATGACCTCCGTTTCTTGAAACAGTTTGACGCCATAGTGTAGCGGAGTTCCAGTTGCTGGGGCTTATGTCCGTTTGCTTATACTGTAGGGGATGGTTCTTTCTGCGGTGAGGTGGGGTTGTTTTGTGAGTCGATGAGGGTATTGTTGGGTTGGGTATGAAAGGCAGATGAGGATGAAATGGGGTTTTAAGTCAATCAGGTAAAAATCGGATTATGAGTAGAATTACGTTGAACGGGATGCGTTTTTACGCTTATCATGGTTGTTTTGCCGAGGAGCAGGCTATTGGCACGCATTTCTTGTTGGATGTGGAGTATGAGACGGATACGTCGAGGGCTCAGGCTTCGGACGATATAGCTGACACTGTGAGCTATCTGGATGTGTACAGGACGATAAAAAAGGAGATGGAACAGCCTTCGCACTTGCTTGAACACGTGGGTGACAGGGTGTGTAGCAGTTTGCTGGCGGGGTATCCTGCCATTGAGCGGGTGAGTGTTCGGGTGTCGAAATTGAATCCCCCGTTGGGAGGGCATCTCGCATCGGTGACGGTGGAGATTACAAAAGACCGTGGTCGTTGAAGCTGTAATAAGCCGGTTTGCCTTCGGGCGAGATTCCCACAATCAGGTGTTCTACAAGTCTGATGTTTAGTATTTTGCCTGCTTCGGATATCCGGTTTGTCAGGTCTTTGTCAGGTCTGCTTGGCTGAAGGTTTCCGGAAGGATGGTTGTGGGCTACGGCGAGAGCCACAGCGTTGTGCTCCAAAGCGGCACGAAAGATGATGCGGAGGTCGACGGTGGTTTGTGTCAGTCCGCCACTTCCAATGCGTTGTTTCCAGACTATTTTGTTGCGTTGGTTGAGGTACACGGCCCAGAATTCCTCGTTGGGGAGGTCGATGATAGAGTGGCTGATGAAGCGGAACAGGTCTTCGCTGTTTTTGATGATGTCTTCTTTGGTTTCTTTGTCTTCTTTCAACATTCTGTTGCCCAGTTCTAGGGCGGCGAGGACGGTAACGGCCTTGGTGGAGCCGAGGCCTTTGTGGTATCGCTGCAAGTCGCTGACTTCCATGCGAGCAAGCTCGGTCAGCCGGTTGTTGGATTGTTGAAGGATGTTCATGGCAATTTCGATGGCGCTGGCACCTGGGATTCCGGTACGGATAAGGATGGCCAAAAGTTCGCTGTCGGTGAGACTTTTTTTGCCGTTTGCCAACATTTTTTCACGAGGCCGGTCCTCCATTGGTCTCTGTGTAATGGGGATGTTTTTGGGGGTCTTAGGGTTGTTGTCGTTCATCATTGCAATCTATTTTTTTGCAAAATTACTTCTTTTTTTGGAAAAATGCTTGTTGTGTCGATAAAATTTGTTATCTTTGCATGTTCAAAATGTGTAATAACTAAACAAAACTTTAACACGTAAGATATGCAGAATAAAGGACTTATTAGATTTCTTACATGGGCTTTTGTCTTGGTATGTTTGTATCAATTGTCGTTTACTTTTGTTACAAGCAGGGTAGAGAAGAACGCGGAAAAAGCCGCAGAAGCCTATGTTCAGAGCACAACCGCACAAAATTTGATTAGCAACAAATCGCATGGTGATGCTCTGTATGCTCAATCACTGAAAGACTCGCTCTTGATTGACCGTGAGGCGCAGTATTTGGACTCAATGGCCAGCGAGAAAGTCTATCTGGGTTACACCTATCGTCAGTGCCAGGCACGCGAGATTAACCTCGGTCTTGACCTGAAGGGCGGTATGAATGTAATGCTTGAGGTTTCCACCGTTGACGTGGTGCGTGCTTTGGCTGGCCACACGGAGGATTCCGTGTTCAACAAGGCTATCGACATGGCCGTGGCCACCCAGAAAAAGACTACCAACAGAGATTTTGTGTCGCTGTTTTACGATGCCATTCTCGAGGTGAATCCCGATGTTCAGTTGGCTTCGTATTTCAACACCCAGTTGCGCGACCGAATCAAGCTGACCGATGATAACAACACTGTTATCAAGGTTGTTAAGGAGGAAGCTGCCAGTGCCTACGACCGCACTTATGAGATTCTCCGCCAGCGTATAGACAAGTTTGGTGTGGCACAGCCCACCATTCAGCAGTTGCGCGCTTCGGAGCGTATTTTGGTTGAGCTTCCCGGTGTCAAGGATCCCCAGCGCGTGCGTAAACTCCTCCAAGGTACTGCCCAGTTGGAGTTCTGGTTGACTTATGACAATCCCGAGGCTTACCAGATGTTGGACAAGGTGGATGCTTTTATTGCTTCCATCGGTGGCCCGGATGCCGAGGCTCAGCCTACTGCCGAGGTTGCTGAAACCGAGGTTAAGGATTCGGTGTCAGAGGGTGATTCGCTGCTGAATGCTCTGGGCGCTGCCAATAACAGCTCTGAAGAGGGTAATGCCGAAGGTTTGACCAAGGATCACCCCTTGTTCAATGAGAACATGCTGATGCCGAACATCAATCAGCAGGGTGGACTGATGGAAGGCCCTGTGGTTGGATATGCTCACGGTAAGAGCCGCGACGCTATCAGCCGCATGATTGAGACTGCTTTTGAAAAGCGTGTGATTGACAGCCGCACTGTCAAATTCCTCTGGTCTGCCAAGCCTGTCCAGGATGGTTCGGACATTTATCAGTTGTTTGCAATCCGCATCAATACCCGCGATGGTTCAGCACTGCTTGACGGTAGTGTAATAACCGACGCCCGTCAGGATTTCAGTAACGCCGGCGGCAATGAGATTTCTATGACAATGAATAGCGAGGGCGCACGCGAGTGGAAACGTATCACTGGTGAGAATGTAGGTCGTTGTGTGGCCATCGTGCTCGACAATCTGGTGTATTCAGCTCCCGTGGTGAACGGCGAGATTGCCGGAGGACGTTCCTCTATTACGGGTAGTTTCACTTTGGAAGAGGCAAAGGACCTTGCCAACATTCTTAAGTCAGGTAAGTTGCCTGCTCCCGCCGTCATCGTGCAGGAGGCCGTGGTTGGCCCGTCGCTCGGTCAGGAGTCGATTAACAGAGGTTTGATTTCATTCATCCTTGCATTTATTATTGTACTTATATATATGGTTGTGTTCTACAATCGCGGCGGCTGGGTTTCGGCTGTTGCCCTTGTGACCAACATTTTCCTCCTCTTTGGCGTTCTGGCCTCTGTAGGTGCAGTGCTCACGATGCCCGGTATTGCCGGTATTGTGTTGACGTTGGCAATGGCAGTGGATGGTAACGTCATTATCTACGAACGTATCAAGGAAGAGCTGCGTTCCGGCTCGAGTATGGCAAATGCCGTGGCTGCCGGTTTCAAAAACGCATATTCCGCCATTATCGACGGTCAGGTGACAACGTTCTTGCTGGGTCTTGTGCTGATTATGTTCGGTTCGGGTCCTGTCCAGGGTTTTGCTGTCACACTCTGTATTGGTATCGTTACCTCACTGTTTACCTCAATATTCATCACCCGTCTGTGTATCGACTGGATGTTGAATCACAAGAAAACGATGAATTTCTCCTTCCCGTTCTCGGAGAACTTCATGCGTAACGCCCATTATGATTTCATTGGCAGACGTAAGACTTTCTATATTATCGCTGTCTGCGCAATCGCTGTCTGCCTTATCGGTATTTTTGCCCGTGGATTGAGCCGCGGTATTGATTTCACCGGTGGCCGCACCTATGTGGTTCGCTTCGATCAGCCTGTCAATGCTGTTGACGTACGTTCTGCTCTCGACAAAGAGTTTGGTGAGGCTCCTGAGGTGAAAACCTATGGCCCCAGTACTCAGTTGAAGATTACCACCAAGTACAAATTCAATGAGGACGGTGAGTCCATCAACAATGAGATTGCTTCCCTGTTGTATGCTGGTACGAAAGGTTTCTTTGCCAATGGAATCTCAGAAGATGAGTTCCGTAGCACCGAGACCAACCCGTTGGGTATTATCCAGTCCGAACAGGTCGGTGCATCAATAGCCAATGACTTGGTCCGCAACGCTTTCTTGGCGGTCATAGGCGGTCTGCTCGTAATGTTTGTTTACATAGGCCTCCGTTTCCGTAGCTGGCGTTTCGGTGTGGGTAGTGTTGTGGCTCTGGCACATGACACCATTCTCGTTATCGGTGTCTTTGCATTGCTGCATGGTCTGCTTCCGTTCAATCTGGATGTTGACCAGTCGTTCATTGCCGCTGTGCTGACAGTTATTGGTTATTCAATCAATGCCACTGTGGTTATTTTCGACCGTGTGCGTGAGTATCGCAAACTTTACCCCAAGCGTACTCTCAAGGCTTACATGAATGATGCTATCAATTCAACGTTGGCACGTACAATCAACACTAGCGGAACAACGTTCTTCACCCTGTTGATGATGTTCATCTTCGGAGGTGAGGTAATCCGTGGTTTCATCTTCGCCATCTTGGTGGGTGTTGTTTGTGGTGTATTCTCCTCCGTTTGCATTGCCTGCTCTGTGGTGTTCGAGATTTCGCGCCGCAGTCAGAAACAGTTGAGTGCAAAATAATAATTCTTAAACAATAGAATAATGAAGTTTTTTCTCTTCATAATGGCAATAATACTCTGGGTCGGGCTTCGCTCGTACAAGACTGTGCGCAAACAGATGTCCGACCTGGAGGATGCGCCTCAGCCACGTCCATCCTCTCGTCCTGCATATGAGGCTCTTTTTGAGAATCTCCAGGCCAAAGAGATGAGTTTTGCTGAGGAGGAGAGAAAAGCTGGTTATTTCACGTATGAGTCGGAGTCGGTGCAACCCGTCAAGGCATCTCCCAAGCCAAGAACAGCTGAAACCAAGACTGTGGTGGAGGCTACTAATGAAAAGGTTCAGGACTCTGTTTTCGATTTGAGACAAGCAATTGTCTATAACACTATTCTTAAGGCCAAATACGTCCCTGAGATGAATCCTTCTGAAATTAATTAATCCTTTATAGTAATAATACCTAAAAGAGTATGTTTAGAAAAGTACTAATGACAATCGGTCTGTTGCTGATGGCGAATTTCGTCCTCGCGCAGGGTACTATCAAAGGTACCGTTATCGATCCGAAGACAAAAGAGCCTGTGCCTTTTGCCAACGTCGTTGCTAAGCAAGACGG
>JAEEGL012114895.1_pt1 | contig 24547 bp, 22 predicted proteins | sample 9134231 | NCBI WGS metagenome assembly JAEEGL01 (sample SAMN16246548, study PRJNA631951) | gut metagenome | biome: gut microbiome; feature: rumen; material: fiber-attached | host: Bos | place: Iran: Karaj | collected 2018-10
ATTGCCTCAATGCTTTCCTTCAACTGGGTATTTATCTTGATTTCCTCATCTATCTTGTTGCAGCCGTGGATAATTGTGGAATGATCTTTTTTGTCCAATATAGTGGCAACATGTGCCAATGTAACGTCGGTCATTTCCCGGCAAAGATACATGAATACCTGCCTTGGAAGCACTATATCAGCGTTTCTTTTCTTTGAAGTTATATCATCCGTATCTATATGGTAATAATCAGCCACCATTTCAAGTATGTACTGGGGTGTTATTATGGTAGGTTTATCCTTGGAAATAGAGTCTTTAAGGATATCTTTTGTCTGGTCTAAGCTGATAGCATTGATATTATTGTTATTTTTTAGCATGCCTTCGGCATAAACCTTATTAAATGCGCCTTCCAGTTCTCTGACATTTGATTTTATATTGCTGGCTATATATTCAATGATGCTGTCCGGAAGTATCTTTTTATTTGTTTCGGAAAACTTCTTTAATATAGCTACCCTTGTTTCATAAACAGGAGGCTGTATATCAACAAGCAGTCCGCTTAAGAATCTTGTCCTGAATCGTTCTTCCAGATCTTTCATATAGCTCGGATGTTTATCCGAAGTGATTATAACGGCTTTATTGTTATTCTGAAGGGTATTGAATGTGTGAAAAAACTCTTCCTGAGTCTGGGTTTTACCTATGATAAACTGGATATCGTCCACCAGCAGCACATCAATATTACGATATTTATCCCTGAGTTCTGCCATTGCAGCAGTGCTTCCGTTTCGTATAGAGTTTATAACTTCATTTGTGAATTCTTCGGAAGTAACATAAAGGACTCTTAATTTACTGTTTTCCATAATGTAATGACCTATAGCAGTCATCAGATGGGTTTTGCCGAGTCCTGATCCACCATATATAAATAGGGGATTAAAATCCTTGCCCGGATTTTCAGCTACATGTAAAGCAGCGGAGTGGGCAAGTGAGTTGTTTGATCCTACTACGAAATTATCAAAACGGTACTTTTGGATAAGATTTGATTCAAAACCGCTGTCATTATTCTCGGTGATGACCTGGTCCATCTCTTCATCAATGACAAATTCAACGGTATAGTCTTCCTGCATTAACTTTGAAAGAGTGTCATCAAAGAGCTTTTTATAATTCTTCTGTACATAATCGAACAGTTCTTTCTTCGGTACCCTGACAAAAACCTTATTTTTTTCTTCTTTATTATACTGTAAAGGCTTAAGCCAGATATCATATGCGATCTTCATTATCTCATTTTCATCGCGTATGCTTTCCTTTATACCTTCCCAGTTCTGTTCGATGATACTCATGTGAATAGATGCTCCTTTTAATATATATACAGCCTTCTCCCCTCTGGGGAGAAGGTGGCAGCTTTGCTGCCGGATGAGGGGAATGATATGTTTTAGTAATAAAACCCCTCATCAGTCGCCTCTCGGCGACAGCTTGTCTCGCCTTTCGGCTCGGTCGTTGCTAAACGCGTGCCACTGGCACGCAGCAACCCCAAGGGGAGAAGCCTTTTGTATTATATATGTTTATAAATTATATTGCAAATATCCTGACTTTGTGGATATGTGGATTATTTTGTTTACAAAAAAGTATTATGAGAGTTTACATATAAAAATGATAATTCGTTGAAAATATATGTTTATAAAATATGACCTGGGTTGAAATCCTTATTTTAAGCCATTTTCAGGCATTGTTTATAAGTTATGAATATTTTTCAACAATTTTTCCACAATTCGTGGATAAATTTATGTCAATTAGAATAATTTTAACGAACATAAGTTTGATTCCACATTTTGTGGAATTATGGGTTATAAATCCACTATATCTTGGATGCTGTTTTAAATATTAAATTTTTTTTATTTTTTATGAGAAAAAGCTTATTTTTTTAGCTTGACTAGGCTGTTTTTATTTTATATAATCTCAAACGGACGCTTATAAACAAGCGGATTTTTATATGCAGCAAAGACACGGCAGGTGTCTTAAGTAAAATATAGGGAGGTGAATACCATGAAGATGACATTTCAGCCTAAGAAGAGACAGAGATCCAAAGTTCACGGATTCAGGGCAAGAATGAGCACACCCGGCGGCAGGAAGGTACTTGCAGCAAGACGTCGTAAGGGAAGAAAGGTTCTTTCAGCTTAATTAATGATCTTTACCGAAGCTTTAAAAAAGAATGACGATTTCAGGCGGGTCTATGAATTAAAAAAATCTAAAGGAAACAGATTTTTTATAATGTATGTATCTGATTATATACCGGAAAAGAACCGCCTGGGAATATCTGTCAGTAAGAAGACAGGTAACAGTGTAGTAAGACACAGGATTAAAAGGTTGGTCCGCGAGAGCTACAGGTTGAATGAGTCGAGGTTCAGTAGTGGTCTGAACATTATTGTTGTAGCAAGAAAAGAAGCGGCGGACATAAGTTTCAAAGAAACCGAGAGCGCGATATTGCACCTTGCTAAAAAGCAGGGTATTTTGATAGATAAATGAAGTATTTTTTTATATTTCTGATTGAGCTGTACAGAAAGTATCTGTCTCCGCTTAAGAGTACCAAATGTCCTTATTTTCCCAGTTGCTCGGAATACGGGCTTGAAGCCGTGCGGAAATACGGCAGTATTAAAGGCGGAGTTTTGACTATATACAGGATATGCAGATGTAATCCTTTTTCTAAAGGAGGGTACGATCCGGTACCCGAAAGTTCTTCATCTTCACTTCATATTAAATATATCGCGCGTGGTACGGAGGATTAGTAATGCTTCTAACACAGCAGTCGGGCATACTAAAGCCCTTTGCCCTCGTATTGGGATACATTATGGAGGGTATTTTTAAGGTACTCGGAGTTTTTTCCGAATATCCCAATGTCGGCGTTGCGATCATATTATTTACTATTATAATATATCTTCTTTTACTTCCGCTGACGATCAAGCAGCAGAAGTTCTCAAAACTTTCAAATAAGATGAATCCCGAGATCCAGGCTATCCAGGCAAAGTACAAGGGTAAGCAGGATCAGGAATCCATGATGAAGCTTAATGCAGAGACTCAGGCCGTTTATCAGAAATACGGCGTAAGTCCTTCCGGCAGCTGTATCCAGATGCTGATCCAGATGCCTATATTGTTTGCGCTTTACCGCGTGATCTACAATCTGCCTGCATATGTTGAAAGGATCAAGGAAGTTTTCATGCCTGTAGTCATCCCTCTTTCAAAGAAAGCCGGAGATGCAGGTTTTGCGGAATTTCTGAATGGCCTTAACAGCAGCAGATATTATACGAAACAGATTTCAAGTGATCAGTTTGTTGAGGGTACAGAGTATGCAAAAAATACTCTTATAGATATTCTTAACCGTGCCGATTCGGCAGACTGGACACAGGTCAGCAATAAGTTCACGGAGTTATCTTCTGAGATAAGCACAGCCCAGGAAAAACTTGCTCATTATAATAATTTCCTCGGACTTAACATTGCCAACTCTCCTTCTCTGGTAGTTAAAGAGCAGATGGCAGCGCATAATATGTTAGCGGTCATCGGAGTACTGATGATCCCTATTCTTGCGGCACTTACCCAGTGGATAAATACTAAACTGATGCCTCAGCCGGAAAACAAACCCGGTGAGGAAAACCAGATGGCACAGTCCATGAAGACAATGAATGCTGTCTTCCCCTTGATGTCACTGGCATTCTGTTATTCGCTTCCCATAGGTATGGGTATCTACTGGATCGCAGGTAGTGTGGTAAGAAGTATCATCCAGATAGCTGTTAACAAGCATCTCGATTCCATCGATGTTGACGAGATGATTAAACAGAATATAGAAAAGACAAACGAAAAGAGAAGAAAAGCAGGTCTGCCTCCTCAGCAGATCAGTGCAAATGCTACTATAAATGCAAGAAATGTGGAAAGCAAAAATGAGAATTCTGCGGAAGCTAAAGCAAAGAGAGCGCAGAATATAAAGGATTCCACGGATTTCTACAATAAGAATGATGAAAAGCCCGGCAGTTTGGCTTCAAAAGCTGCAATGGTAAAGAAGTTTAACGAAAAGAACAATAAGAATTGAAAGGGGAGAGTTTAAGATGGCTGATTTCAGGGAATTTTCAGCAAAAACGGTTGAAGACTGCATCACGGATGCTTGCATGACATTCAGTGTTACAAGTGACAGACTTGATTATGAAGTAGTATCGGAAGGTTCTTCAGGTTTTATAGGAATAGGTAAGAAAGATGCTGTGATCAAAGCAAGGATCAAGGAAGAATCCTTTGAAGAGCTTGAGGAGAAGCAGGCAAAGGAAACCGCTGCAGAGAAAGCAGCTGCACAGGAGAAGGCAGAGCAGGAAAAGGCTAAGAAGGAAGCTGAAAAAGAAGCTAAGAGAAAAGAAAATGCAGAGCGTGCTGCAGCTATCCGTGAGAAGAACGGCATGAATGAAGAGGAGGCAGGCGAGGAAAGGTCCTACGGAAAAGACAGAAACCGCCGCAACAGAAAAGATAACAGAAGAAACAACGAAGAAGAAACAAAGGTTGTTGAAGAGAAAGAAAGAGAATTAAAGGATATACCCGAAGAGGAAAAAGCAAAGATCGTAAGCACTGCTCAGGAATTCCTGAAAGAAGTATTTACTGCAATGAAGATAGAAGTAAATATGGATATGAAGGTAGATGAGTACGGCACACTTACGATAGATCTTTCCGGAGAAGAGATGGGACTGCTGATCGGCAAGCGCGGTCAGACCCTGGATTCACTTCAGTATCTTGCATCACTTGTGGTAAACAAGGATCGTGATGATTATATAAGAGTAAAGGTTGATACCGAAGATTACAGGGCAAGGAGAAGGGATACACTTGAGAAGCTTGCAAGAAATATAGCATTCAAGGTAAAGAGAAGCAGACGTCCCATGGTACTCGAGCCCATGAATCCTTATGAGAGAAGAATAATACATTCTGCTTTACAGAATGACAGATATGTCACAACACATTCGGAAGGCGAGGAGCCTTACAGGAAAGTAGTGGTAACACTCAAGAGCAGGTAAGAAAATGTTAAACGATACTATCGCTGCGATAGCAACGGGAATGACAAGTGCAGGCATCGGCATCATCCGCATCAGCGGGGCTGATGCCTTTGCTATAGCTGATAAGATCTTTTTATCTTATTCCGGTGAAAAGGCAAGTGCTTTTAAATCACATACTATTCATTTAGGAAATATCCTTAAGGATGGAAAGCCTTTGGATGAGGTGCTTTTATCAGTGATGAAAGGACCGCGTTCCTATACCGGTGAAGATGTGGTTGAGATAAATGCCCATGGCGGTACTTATCTTTTAGAGATAATACTTAAAACAGTTCTTGATGCAGGAGCAAGACTTGCCGAGCCCGGAGAGTTTACGAAGCGCGCATTTTTAAACGGCAAGATGGATCTGACCCAGGCGGAAGCCGTAATGGATCTGATATCTTCAAAGAATGATTATGCAGTAAAGAATTCTATGGAGCAGTTAAACGGAAGACTGCGTATAAAAATAGATGATCTGCGTGAACGTATACTTCATGAGACTGCTTATATTGAAGCAGCGCTGGATGATCCGGAACACTTTGATCTGACTGATTATCCTGAAGAACTCGAGAAAAAAGTAAAGCTTATGCTTGCTGAAATAGAAAGGATGACAGAACTGTCCAAAAGCGGAAGGATCAGAAAAGACGGGATCAGAACAGCGATAATGGGAAAACCAAATGCAGGAAAGTCTTCCATACTTAACATGCTTTCAGGTCATGAAACTGCGATAGTAACTGATATTCCGGGAACTACAAGAGACAGTATAGAAGAGTCTGTGCGTCTTGGTGAGCTGCAGCTTAACCTTACGGATACTGCAGGCATCAGGGAAGCGGATGATGAAGTGGAGCGCATAGGCGTGGAAAGAGCGCTGAAGATAGGTAATGATGCGGAGCTGATACTGTTTGTTGTTGATTCTTCAATACCTCTTGATGACAATGACAGAAAGATAATGGAGCTGATCAAGGGAAAGAATGTTGTTGTTCTTTTAAACAAAACAGATCTTGAAGCAGTAATATCCGTGCAGGATGCACTTGATCTGCTTGGAGAAGTGCCTGTGGTTGAGTTCTCAAAGAATGATGAAGAGAGCGATAAGAGACTTGAAGAAGTACTGAAAAAACTCTTTATCAAAAATGATATCAGTTTAAATGATGAAAGTGTGATGACCAATACCAGACAGCTTCAGGAACTGGCGCTTGCGGAAAGCAGTCTTAACAATGTGCTTAAGAGCATAGAAAGTTTTATGGCAGAAGATTTCTTTTCCATAGATCTTATAGATGCTTACAAACATCTCGGTTTTATCATAGGTGAAGAAATAGATGACGATCTTGCAAATATGATATTCTCAAGATTTTGCATGGGGAAGTGATCTCTTCCTTCCGATAAGAAAAGGAAGATACTTTTTAATAAACATGATGACCGGAACTTCTATCAGCATCATGACAGCAAGGACCATAGGCATGCGGGTAATTCCGTGATAGCTTAAGACCGGTATATTCGAAGTAAGCAATACTGCAGCATACAGCAGATAAAAATCAAGATGCGTAAGCAGAATGATCAGACTGTTTTCACCGAGATAAGTAAGGGGCTTTACAAGCCATTTGAAACCTGTGAGCACTACGGCATGTGAGATAAACAGTGTGCCGACAGTTCCGAGTATTGATGCAGGTATGTAAAAATACAGATGTTTTCCGTAATAGAAAGTCGCAAGATTTCCTCCGTCATTGATCACAGCTAAGAGATAGCAAAGAGCATAACAAACTGCGCCGTAAATAAAATGAAGTATTATGGCAGGCAGTTTTTTCTTTGCTCTCGGATAACGGAAGATCGAACCCGTATAATATCCGGCAAAAAGATAGAGTGAACACATGGGTAATCTTAATACTGCATTTATCAGATAGAAAAGATACATTTCAGGATCGGTATGTTCTGCGGTGCCGTACCACCAGTCAGCAACGGGATTGGTGAGGAAATGTGCAGTGATCGAAAGAGCAACGATAGCTATAAAGATCACGAGACGTAAATTTTTAGCGGCTCTGAGCAGGCCCTGCATTATCAGGTCAGAGAAAAACAATGCGGATAAAAACCAAAGCACTGATACACCATAAAAACTCAGGGCTTTTATGATCATCTCTTTTGTAATGGAAAAATCTATAGTTCTTGTATTCTTGAACTGATAAAGAAAATTGATGATGATATATATAAAAGTGAAATACACATAGGGCAGTGCAATTGAGCGGAATTTTTTTGAGATATAAGTTTTAAAATGAACAGTGCGTTCTTTTTTTAATGCGGAGGTATAACCTGAAAGCGAAAGAAAAAGCGGCATGATGAAGATCATCACAAAATCGAGATTCTTACCGTGAAGATTTCCGGAATGCTGCAATGCCACAAGGCAGATGCCTATAAACCTGGCAACATCTATTTCCTCGATACGTTTTTTTTCGCTCATGTTCGGTTACTTTCTGCCGGCAACTTCTTTTGCCAATAATCTGTAACTCTCAGCTCCGGAACTCTTGGTATCATAAACCGTGATAGGCTGACCGAAGCTGGGAGCCTCGGAAAGTCTTACGTTTCTAGGAATCTTGGTCTGGTAGATCTTGTCGGGGAAGTATTCTTTTACTTCTTCTACCACATTCTGGGAAAGAACTGTACGTGAGTCATACATTGTAAATACTATACCTTCCAGATCCAGCTTCGGATTCAGTCTTTCCTTTACCATGTTCACCGTATGTATCAGATCGCTGAGTCCTTCAACCGCAAGGTATTCACACTGTATCGGAACGATAACCGAACTTGCGGTTGTCATTGCATTCAGTGTAAGAGTATTAAGTGCGGGCGGACAATCGATAATAATGTAATCATAATCGTCCTGTATATATTCTATTTCTTTGCTTAAGATAAATTCCTTATCATTAACACCTATGAGCTCGATCTCAACGGCGGCGAGATTTACATTTGAAGGGATCACCGAAATGTTAGGCATAACATCTTTTAAGATGCAGTTCTTTATTGACTCTTCACCAAGGAGAAGATTATAGATCGTGTTTTCCTGCTCTATCTTATTAATGGAAAAGCTGCTGGTGGCATTACCCTGGGGATCCGTATCTATCAGAAGCACTTTCTTTCCCAGTTCTGCAAGACATGCAGTCAGATTGACCGCCGTCGTTGTCTTACCCACTCCGCCTTTCTGATTGGCTACCGCAATGATCTTTTCCATCTCTATCTCCTTATGTTAACTACTGATTTTCGCTCATACATAATAATTTTCTCATATTTCAGGCTAAAAAGCAAACACAATATCTTGTATTATGTAAATCAATATATTGTAGGCTTCTCCCCTCCGATCACCGGGACGGTTCCGCGGTTGATTTTTATGATTCAGGTAAATCTTCATTCACATATCGCAGGAAGTATTAGCCCCTGCTAAATCGCTCCGCACATAAGCTCGAACATCGCAGCAAAACTATCCCTTGACTCGCAACATCATCTTCGATGAGTTGCTGCGTCAGGGATATGCTGCTCGTTCTTGCTAAGTGCTTCGCTAAGTCGCAGGGTCTTAATACTATCCTGCGATCCGTGATTGTATTTTTTTGCAAGAAAAATTCAACCGCAGAACCGTCCCGGTGATCGTATCGATTAGAATCAATCGCAGTAACGCTTGCTAAAAAAAGGAATTGTTTGCATCATATTTTTATAAATGATAGTATTAATTTGTTGAACGGAAAATTGTCCCTGTGATTTTAGGCTTCTCCCCAATGGGGAGAAGCTGTCAGCCGAAGGCTGACTGATGAGGGGATTTATCTATCATAGGAACGGTCAAGCAGGAAAAACATATGGATAAAAAGGAAAAAATATTACAGGGTGGATATATGACAGAGGAGTTTTTGGACAATCTGGAATATACTCCCCGAACAAACGAAGAAGTTAAAGAAAACAGAAAACTGTCGGAACTGTATGAAGAAAAGAATATGATAAACAGGCGTTTATTATATCTTGAAAAGAAGCAGCTTGAGATAATGGGATATTATCAGGAATCCGGTCATCGCAAAAGTAAAGAAGATTATAAAAAGGGCAGTATTATTTTTGTGGCTGTAGTGTTGGCTCTTATATTTCTTTACATTTTTTTCCCCAAGGGATTTATGCCATGTGTTATGGTAGTGATCATAATTGCTGTTATTAAATTCGGTGGCAAACAGGAAAAGCTTTCGGATAAACAGAAGGAATGGACAAAGCAGCTGGATGAAATTGAAAAAGAGCATAAGGAACTTGAACAGAAGAAAGAACAGCTCTTAGAAAAAATAGAAGAACAAAAGACTGATAACTAGGCTTCTCCCCTTGGGGAGAAGCTGTCAGCCGCAGGCTGACTGATGAGGGGAAAGTTTATAAACTCAATTCTAAGTGATTTAGTATATCCTTGCATACAGCATCAAATCTCTTATGTATATCCAAATTAGTATATCTTACAGTTTTTATTCCAACTTTTAGCAAATAATCCTCTCTGTTTTTATCATATGTCATTTCATTGGAATTATAATGCTGTGATCCATCCAGCTCTATTGCGAGTTTATGGCTTGCAATATAAAAATCCAAAATGTATTGTCCAATAACCTTTTGACGTTTTACAGTAAGAGGTAATTTTTTTAGAAAATCATACCATAAATGTTTTTCTTCTTTTGTCATATCACAACGTAGTTCTCGGGAGAATGTTTTTAAATTTGGGTTATAATTTTTTCTCAAAGGCAATATCCTCGAAAATGATGGTAGATAAAAATTTCCGGACATTATGATTTTCAAATAATACTTTCTAAAAACGAAAGTGTCAATAAGAATTTGGTACCCCTCATCAGTCAGCCCAAAGGGCTGACAGCTTCTCCCCAAGGGGAGAAGCCTTATATATAGTGATGATGGTTTACATAGTTTCACGTGAAACAATTATTCTTAAAAATATCACATCACAATTTCTAGTATGGCAATGTTTCACGTGAAACATTATGTTGGAATATGACCCGTGAAACAATGAAAAATGTATCATCAGGAGTAATAAAACGTAAAGTTATGTCTTACCATATATAGATTTATGAGTTATAATACCTGATAAGTAACAGAGAGATGAAACTCTCAGTGGAAACATATACAGTCAATGAACAAGTTCAGCGGAGGATATATTAAATGAATGATCTATGTATGATTATCAAAGAAGTGGTCAAACCGAATTTTCTGAATATAAGGACTTCGATCCAAACCTATGACAGGGATGCTCTTTGTTATGGCGCACCCTGTTGGAGATGGGTGTATCATGCGCTTCATTCGGCGGATAAGTGGTTTATCAATCCTGCCGATTATACCGAACCGTCGTTTCACGTGGAAGGAATGGATGATCCGGAAAAAGCCTGCGACGCAGTTCTTACTGATGAGCAGCTGCTGATTTATCTTGATGAAGTCGAGCAGAAGACTTATGATTATCTTGACAGTCTGACGGATGATATGCTTTATGAAAAACCGGAGGGCTGCAGATATACACGTATGGAATTGATACTCCGACAGTTCAGACACATTTCTTTCCATACCGGCATGCTTAACGGACAGACCATTCTTGAAAAAGGAGAGTTCCCGATGTGGGTATCGGAAACATCCAAGTATGTAGATGACGGGATCTTCTTCGGAAGATACCGCAGCGGCAAAGTTAAAATCTGAGGGAGGATAGAAATGATCAGAGCATTATTGACTATCGACGATGTATCATCTAAAAACACTACGGCAATAGTTGATTATCTTGAAAAGAAGAATATTCCGGTTCTTATGTTCATGGTAGGACAGTGGGCAGAGAATTATCCCGATCAGTTGGTCTATGCATTGAAGCACGGAATCATAGTCGGCAATCACAGTTACACACATCCTGCATTTTCACAGATCAGCTTTGACGAATGCAAAAAAGAGATCGATAAGAACGAGGAAGTATTGAACAGTTTTTATGAGAAAGCCGGAGTAGAGAGAAAGTACAGACCCTTCCGTTTTCCTTACGGAGATAAAGGCGGAGTTAATAAAGAAAAGATTCAGGAGTACCTTGCCGAAAAGAAATTTGATAAAGTAAAGGATACACAGTTCAAATATCCCTGGTGGAAAGAAAAAGGACTGGATAAAGATATCGATACATTGTGGACTTTTGATCTTGCGGAATATAATATACGTCCGGGCAGCGGCTTTACTACCGCAGATGTGATGAAGCGAATTCATGATCCGGAACCGGCAGAGGGCGCTGCCTTACTTAAAGAAGAGAGTGATCATCTCATCCTTCTTCATGCACATGATGAGACTGAAGAACTGGCTCCGAGATATTATGAATTATTCATTGAAGAATTATTGAAGAACGGAGTAAGCTTTGTTGCACCTGAGTTCATTTAAAATCAATCAGAGAACCGTCCCCCCGGTTGAAAGGATGGAGTAATGTCAAGAACAAGGGAACTTGCAATCTTCTGTCATAAGATGGAACAGGCACTGCATGCAGGTTTTGATCTGGAAAAATCTTTTTTGATAATGCAGGATGAACAGCCCGGAGTTTTAAGTAAAGCAATAAAGAGAACTTATGACGGAATAAGAAGAGGGCAGACATTGAGTCTGTCCATGAGGCCGGATGAGCTTACTTATACATCCGAGCTGGTAGATATGGTATATGTTACTGAACAGACCGGTCATATCGAACTTGCATTTCACAAAATGGCGGAACGCCTTGACAGAAAGAACGAGATAGAGGGCAAGGTCAAGGCGGCTTCAGTATATCCGATAATAGTGCTTGTAGTTTTTATCATCGCAGTATTTGCCGTCGCAGCAGTATACAAAGTTCTTCCGGTGGCGATAATAATAACAGTAATTATAGCACTGGTAATAGTAAGCGTTATATCCGCAAAGTATACTGCGGATACGGTCAGCAGAAAAAGTAAGATAGTCGGTAATGTACTGGTCCGCCTGCCTTTCATCGGTAAGCAGATCATGCAGAGTGAACTGGCTGACTTTGCTGATAACATGGCAATGTTCTATTCCTGCGGAGTACCTGTTGATAAAGGACTTGAGTATAGTGCAAAGGCACTCAGTATGGAAGTACTCAGAGACAAAGTATTAAAAGCAGCTTCCTATGTCCGCAGGGGAAATCCCCTTTCCACGGCGCTGTTGATGCAGGGTATATTCCCGCCTGACCTGACCGGCAGTCTGAAGATCGGTGAAGAGAGCGGTAATGTAGACGGTATGCTGGAAAAGATTGCGGAGTATTACAGACAGGAAGTAAAACACAGAACGGATGTAGCTATGAGCCTTATAAGGCAGTAGTCCTAACTTGCAGAAAAAAAGTATAAGTGTTATAATCGTTAGTTGTTTAAAAAAGGAAAATATCGGAAATATCATTTAACGGAGAACAGTATGGCTACAAAAACTAATCGTCTGGGCAGAGGACTGGATACCCTTATCCCGAATAAAACCACAAAAACTGTTGAAAAAAAGACTGCGCCGGAAAATCCGACAATGGTTGACATAAATAAGATTGAGAGAAATAAGCAGCAGCCCCGTAAGAATTTTGACGAAGCTGCTCTTGATGAACTTGCGGATTCCATCAAACAGCATGGTATCATTCAGGCCATAGTAGTTCAGGACCGCGGCGATCATTACGAGATCATCGCCGGTGAGCGCAGATGGCGCGCTGCCAGAATTGCCGGACTTAAGGAAGTGCCGGTGGATATCAAGCATTACAATGAACAGGAGATGGCTGAGGTATCACTGATAGAGAACCTCCAGCGTGAAGACCTGAATCCCATTGAAGAAGCTCAGGCTTTCAAGCAGCTCAAAGAAATGTTTTCACTGACAGACGATCAGGTTGCGGAAAAAGTTTCCAAGAGCCGTGCCGCCATTACCAATTCACTGCGTCTCTTAAAACTTGATGAGCGCGTACAGCAGATGGTAATAGATGAGAAACTTACCACCGGACATGTCCGTGCGCTGCTTACCATCACGGACGGCGACCGTCAGTATGAGCTTGCGCAGGATGCATTTGATCAGAAACTCTCGGTACGTGAAGTTGAGAAACTTATAAAGAATCTTGATAAAGCGCCGAAGAAAAAAACAAAGGATAATGCTGAACAGTATAAACTTCAATATGAAGAGTATGCTAAAAAACTCGAAGCAAAACTCGGAACAAAAGTCAGCATCAGTTTGAGAGAAAAGAACAGCGGAAAGCTGGAGATAGATTTTTATTCACTTGACGACTTCGAGAAAATTTATAAGGCATTAGCGGATTAAGCATGGATACAGCAAATACTAAAAAGGGAATACTTGAGATACTCGGACTTGGCAATGCCGATACAGGATGGTTTTTCATCATAGCAACGGTATTGCTTGTCGTGCTGTTGATCGTTGTCATAGTCATGATCGTAAAACTCAACGATCTGCAAAGAAGATACCGGAAATTCATGACCGGATCGAGAGCCCTCTCTCTTGAAGATGAGATAGGCCGCCTGATCTCGGATGTGGAAAAACTGAAAAAGGAATCCAGGGCATATGCAAATGATATAGATCTGCTTTTCAAGAAACACGAAGATGCATTTCAGAAACTTGGTCTGGTCAAGTATGATGCCTTTAAGGAAATGGGCGGAAACATGAGTTTCTGTCTGGTGCTGCTGGATGAGAACGATAACGGTTTTGTGATCAATTCCGTTCATTCATCGAATGGATGTTACTCATATTCAAAGAGGATCAAAAACGGAAAATGTGACATAGACTTAAGCGCTGAAGAGCAGGAAGCTATGAGAAGAGCAATAGGAGGAGAATACTGATGATCGACATCAAATTTTTAAGAGAACACCCTGAAGAAGTAAAGGAAAATATAAAGAAGAAATTTCAGGATTCCAAACTTCCCCTGGTAGATCAGGTGATAGAACTTGATAAGGAAAGAAGGAGCTGCCAGCAGAAAGCAGATGATCTGAAAGCTGAGAGAAATGCTCTTTCCAAGAAGATCGGCGCTCTTATGAAGGAAGGCAAGAAAGATGAAGCCGAAGAAGTAAAGAAGCAGGTAACAGAGAAGGCTGATGAACTTGCAGCTCTTGATGCGCGCCAGACCGAACTTGAAGAAGAAGTGACAAAGATAATGATGGTGATCCCTAACATTATCGATCCTTCGGTTCCCATCGGAAAAGATGACAGCGAGAATGTTGAAGTTAAACGTTACGGTGAGCCCGTGGTTCCCGATTTCGAGATACCTTATCATACGGACATAATGGAAAGACTTAAGGGCATAGATCTGGATGCGGCAAGACGTGTAGCCGGAAACGGATTCTACTATCTGATGGGAGATATTGCAAGACTTCATTCAGCAGTGATCTCTTATGCAAGAGATTTCATGATCGACAGAGGTTTCACTTACTGTGTTCCGCCTTTCATGATCCGCGCCAACGTGGTGACCGGTGTTATGAGTTTTGCTGAGATGGATGCAATGATGTATAAGATTGAAGGCGAAGATCTCTATCTTATCGGCACCAGCGAACATTCCATGATAGGTAAATTTATCGATCAGATCGTTCCGGAAGAAGAACTTCCTTACACACTGACCAGCTATTCGCCCTGCTTCAGAAAAGAGAAGGGCGCACATGGTCTGGAAGAGCGCGGCGTATACCGCATACATCAGTTTGAAAAGCAGGAAATGATAGTAGTCTGCAAGCCCGAAGAAAGCCCGATGTGGTTTGACAAGCTGTGGCAGAATACCGTGGATCTGTTCCGTTCCATGGATATACCTGTAAGAACGCTCGAGTGCTGCTCCGGCGATCTCGCCGATCTCAAAGTAAAATCCGTCGACGTGGAAGCATGGAGCCCGAGACAGAAGAAGTATTTCGAAGTGGGCAGTTGCTCCAACTTAGGTGATGCTCAGGCAAGACGTCTTAAGATAAGAGTGGACGGCAAGGACGGCAAGTATCTTGCGCATACACTCAATAATACCGTGGTTGCTCCTCCGAGAATGCTGATCGCCTTCCTCGAGAACAACCTTCAGGCAGACGGTTCCATCCGCATTCCTGAAGTATTGAGACCTTACATGGGCGGTAAGACGGAGATAAGATAAAGGAGATAAAGCATGACTCTTACTCTCGGCACCACATATGCATTTGCAAAAGCAAAGTTATTAATGGATGCTTTTCCCGGGATTGATAAGTACCGGGAAAAGCTTTTTGCTTTAAATAAAAGTATTAACAGTATAGAAGATTTCAGAAAAAATGCGTCATATGAGCAGCTTTCGGAGGATACGATCTTTCACAGAGCTTCTGCCGGTATCTACTTTATCATGAGAGAAGAGATGGAAGCTGAGGTTGCACCGCTTTTCTTATACGGCCGGAATTTCATCAAGGAAATGCTTAGCGATACCGGACTCATGGAGAAAGAGCCGTTTCTGTCAGAATATCTTGGATTTCTTGAACATAAAATGGACCGTGAGCTTTCCGGACGTCCGGATGCTTTTGATGACTATAATGATGATGCCATGGCAGTTGCACAGAAACTGCTGGAATGTATAGAGAAGATCCCGAACGCCGAAGAGATAGAGAATTCCGAACATTCCAAAACGATAAAGACTATCCTTGAATATCTTTCTGCTTATAATGATTGTTCTTCCTATTCCTGGAAGGAAACAGACAGACTGTATGATAACGGCGATGCAGATGAAGAACAGTATATTGAAAATATGGAAAGGAAACTCAGCAGACTTAAAAGTGCAGCCGAAGCACTTTCCGCATTGTCTAAAGAAGAGTTTACTGCTTATCTGCAAAGCAATTCCACGCCGGATACTCCCGGTTATTATGTACTGGACAGGATATATAATGAACTGCATGCAAAATCGCATTCTCTTGAAACTGTCTCCGGACAGATCGACTTGCAGATACATGCGATTAAACATCACATATCTCTTGAAGAAGCATCAATAATGGAAGAGTTTTCGGAAAAGATAAAACTGGCTCTTTCCGATCTGAAGGGAGGCGGCATGGATTACAGGGAAATGCCGGATCCTTATAAGACGGAAACCGAAAAGCTTTATGAATTATCGAAAACCTGCGGTGAACATCTTAAGAACGGCTTTGAGACTCAGGAAGAAAAGATGGAATTCTTTAAAACGATGGACAGCGGCATAAAAGCTTACGTTGCATTCTCAAAAGAGAATCACGTAAATGTGCCCGCCGGAGATGTGGAAAAAGATCCTGCCATAAGAAGTGTTTATATAGCTAATGTCGCAATTCATGACATAATGAAAAACTTTTCCGAAGACAGCGGAAGTCTGCTGAACAGAGTATCCGGGATCACGGAAAGATACGGTATCCGGGAAAGAATAAATGCTCCGGAATTTATGGAAAGCTTTCATGATCTCTATGAAATGATGAAGGATACAAAGAACGGATACTTCAGACATACCAACAGTAAGGAATACAGCGATATGCTGAAGACCTGCGAAACCATTGATAAACTGGGCCGTAAGGAAAAGCTAAGCGACAAGGAGTACATGGTGCTTGCAGACAGCTATAACAAACTGTCCGATAAATGTTACACTTATCTGAATCAGAACAAGAAGCTTTCAAAGCAGGTGCATACTACGGGTGAAGACAGATTTGCGGGAGCGCTTGCGATACTGAAGATGGTCGATCCCGAAAGGGCAGAACAGATCAGGAATGCAGCCATTCAGAAAAGAAAAAAAGAAATAAGTTATGAGAGTCTTTTAAAGAGATCGGATGACAGGAAACAAACGAGAATAAGAAAGAATAAAGAAACAGAGATAAAAGCAGAAAAAACAAAAGGGACGGTTCTTTGAACCGTCCCCTTTTTCATTATCAGCTATGTTTATGAAAGTTTAAAGAAGGATATAGCGTCGCTCATGTTATCGTTGATCTTTCTCATCTCTACGGTTGAATCCTGGGTATCCGTACATGCGCTCATTACGGTCTGACAGGAAGCGGCAACTTCCTGAGCGGAAGCTCCCAGCTGTTCGGAGATAGCGCCGAGATCCGTAGTAGTATTTGTAAGATCTGTTTTAATGCTGTCCAGGGTTTCCGCCATCTCACGTATAGTATCGATCTCAGTGATGGATGCTTCAACGGATTCGGAAAGCATGTTGAATTTCTGCTGCGCCGTTTCTATATCAGCCTGTTCTTTGCTGATCACATCATAAACGCGTTCGGATATCTCAACGGTTCCGTTTGAAAGAGAGATGACATTTTCTATTATCTGTTTGATCTCCTTTGCAGATTCTGCCGAAGAATCCGCAAGGCTTCTGATCTCATCGGCAACGACCGCGAAGCCGCGTCCCGCATCGCCTGCACGGGCTGCTTCTATCGAAGCATTGAGTGAAAGCAGGTTGGTCTGGGCTGCAATGGATTCGATTGCCTGTATTGCAGAACTGATCTCTACTATTGCGGAGTTGGTCTCACCTATCTTGTTGCTGATCTCCTGCATTGCGTTGACGGATTCATTAGCGCCGTCATATACCGACTTCATGCAGGCAGTAGCCTCATTGTTTGCGCTCTTGATGGTCTGTGACGCATCATAGAGATTCTCAACATTGGTATTGAGCTGTTCCACGTTTTCACCGAGGTAGATAGCTTTCTCTGCCATTACCTGCGCGTTTTCCGCAACAGCCTGTGAAGTATCGGCTACTTCATTAACAGCGGTGTTTATCTGGGTAATGGAATCAAGGTTATTACCGGTCATACCGTCAACACTGACGATGGAGCGGTTCAGTTCACCAGCTGCATCCATGACAGATCTCATAGAACCGCTCAGCGCATCACGCAGAGCATTGAAAGAATGCAGGATACTTAAGCTTTCCTTTATATGTGTCTTTGCATCACAGGTTGCGGTCACGTCACCGGTACTTAACTCATCCAGCGCCTTTGATATCTGGATCAGAGGAACGGATATCAGACGCTCCAGGAACAGACCGAGTATCGCGAATGCGACTATGCAGACGACACAGAGAATGACCATGGTACTTCTTATCTTATTTACATTGGTAAGTACATCGTTTTCATCTGCGGTAAGAACAGCTATATAATGTCCGTCTTCACCTATGTAATAACCGGCATATTTTACTTTGCCCTTATAGTTATACTCTATGATATCAGGATCAGGCATCTTGCCTTCTGCAAGTCCTGCAACCAGAGATTTTACAGCTTCATTCTCAACGGGTTGGCCGATTTTTTCTTCATCGGGATGATGAAGCATGGTTCCTGCGGAATCAACGAAATATACATATGCGCTGCTGAGATTCAGAGCGGATACATCAGATATTAAGGATGCTATATCCTGAACATAAAAGGCGCCGCCCACATAACCGACAGGGGTGCCGTTATCCAGGATTGGTGAATAAATGGACATGATGATATTTCCGGTAGAGGGACTTTCCATTATACCGGTATTATATAGACCATCAGGAGCGGCAAGCATGGCGTTTTGAAGTGCGGCACGCGAATCCCCTTCACGCAGTACTTTGCCGATAACGGGAACGACAGGATGTGTCATGACGGTTGTATCCCAGTCTGCAAGATACAAGCCTTCCCAGCCGGGAAGATCTGCGAAAAAGTCCAGGGTGTACTGCTGAGCTTTGGCACCGATATCCGGATCATCCGGATGAGCAAGGTATTCTTTCAGGATCGGTGCGGTACCGTATCCTTTCAGGATATCCCCATTCTTATCTGCGATGGTATCGAAGTCATGTCCTATATTGGTAATGACCTGAACAAGGGAATCATGTGTGTAATTCTTCAGCTGTGTTCTGCTGTTGGTGATGGAAACCACGCCCAATGTAACAGAAACAACGATCAGCGGGATCAGAGCAAACAGAATAAGCGTCAGACGCATCGTAAGCTTTGATTCTTTGCTTTTGCCTGCTTTTTTGGTTTTAGTACTCATAGCTGTATCCTCCTTGATGTGTGTACAAAGTAGTATTATATATTATATACTAAACAGGTGTTTATATCAATAGAAAATATGTGCAAAATGTACAAACAATAATTTATGCTTGGGATATTGTTATAAGCCGGATTTACCGATAGAATAAATTCGTACATTTTATGGAGTATGATAATATGAAGTTCGGTTGGATCAATATTTTCGGTGCATTGATCGTAATGCTGATGATGGTACCGAATATCATCTATGCGATCAGAAATAAAGATGAGAAGAATAAGTGCACGAACCGCTTTATGAATGTGATCGAGCAGATCGGAAGGTATGCTTGTATCATTCTGATGTGGATGCCTCTTCTGGTCTGGAAGTTCGGTTTCCTAAGTGTGTTTGAAATGCTTTTCTATATTATAGGGAACGGCTGCCTGCTTGTTTCTTACTGGATTATTTTTGCATTTTATATGAAAAGAAAAAGTTGGAAGCGTGCTTTAGCTCTGGCATTGATACCGACATGTATATTCCTGTTAAGCGGACTGCTTCTGCGACACTGGCTGCTGGCAGCATTTGCGCTTCTGTTCGGTGTCGGACACATATATGTGACAATGAAAAATGCGGAGGAAAACTGATGGGAGAGTTTTTATCAAAGGACGGAAAGAAGCTTCATTATGATGAATACGGTGAAGGTGAGAAAGTGATCATCTCGGCCCAGGCGGGCTTCTATCCTAAAGGAATGCAGCAGGAACTGGCGCGCAGGGGATACCATGTATACTGCCTGACTATCAGGGGCTTCCAGCCTTCAGAATATATTACGGAAGATTACGGTGAGAACTGGTACGATGTCTTTGCCGATGATGTGGTATGTCTTGCAGATACTTTAAATATCAGTGTTTTCACTTATATGGGAGCATCCCACGGAGCAGGTATAGGCTGGCATCTTGTACTTAATCATCCGGAGCGGGTCAATGCTTTCATAGCAGCGGTTCCCGGACCCCACAGTCTGAAAGAAGGCGTGATGTCCTACAGGCAGATGCTGATGCAGGGGATCATCGATGCGCCGCCTCCTTTCGATCCGCCCATCATCGATGATGAGGGAAGAAGCGCAAGGCGTAAGGAGCGCGAGGAATGGCTGAGCCGCCTTCCCGAAGCAGATGAACGTGAGAAGAAGATCGACTACGGAAGGCCGCTGATGAAATACAAAACAGAGGAGAACCTTTGCAAACAGTTGTCTTCCATAAAGACACCGGTCCTGATACTCGGTGGTTGCGAGGATCCCATAAGCACGCCGGAGCTGATGGTGCGGACCGCAAAATGTCTTGAAAACTGCAAGCTGGTCATATATTCCAACTGCGGCCATAACATAGATACGGACCTTGTCGAAGAACTGTGTGACGAAGCGCAGCGTTTCCTGGACAATGCCCTCAGCAGGTCGAAATGTTACAGCTTTGCACAATAAAAAACTGTAATTCTTCGCGGGGATATATACGGATATATTTTGGAAATAAAAATATTTCGTGACAAATAAAGATGATTATTGTATAATATCATCTGTCCGTTCCCTTAGTTAAATGGATATAACAGGAGCCTCCTAAGCCCCAGTTGTGAGTTCGATTCTCGCAGGGAACGTTCTAGAAGCCACTGCATTGCGGTGGTTTTTTGTATGCGAAATTTCAACCAGGGGACGGTTCCATCTTATATCCTGAAACAGCAAATAGCAGTATGTAATCAAACCCGGCGACTTAGTGTAGCACTTAGCAAGAGCGAGCAGCATATCCCCGACGCAGCAACTCATTGAAGATGACGTTGCGAGTCAGGGGATAGTTCTGCTGCGATGCTCGAGCTTACGTGCGGAACGATTTAGCAAGGGTTTGATTACATACTGCTATTTGCATTTCGAGAATCAACCGAGGAACCGTCCCCGTGATTGAAATTATGTGTTGACAAAAATCTCATAAGATGATATTAATATAACTGTACTAGTACGAATAGTACAGTTATAACAGTTGCAACAGATATTTATCAGATAAGGAGGACACATGTTCCAGATAGACAGTATGAGTCATATCCCTGTATATGAACAGCTTGTCGGACAGGTGGAGACATATGTGCTTAAAGGGATCCTGAATGCGGGCGACCGGCTTCCGAGTGTCAGGTCCATGGCAGGCAGTCTGGCAGTCAACCCCAACACCATACAGAAGGCGATGGGCGAGCTGGACCGCAAGGGCATCATATGTTCCGTTCCGGGTAAGGGATGCTTTATCTCCGATCAGGCCGGCGAGATCCTTAAGAATGAACACAGGGGAGAACTTAAAGAATTCAAAGAGCAGCTGAAACGTTTCCGTATGGCCGGCATCGGGCGGAACGAGATCGAGGAATGCGTTGACGAAGTATATTCGGAGGGAAAGAAATGATAAGAGTAAATAATGTTACAAAAGCGTTCGGTAAACACGAAGCCCTGAAGAACGTGAACTGCACATTTCCCTCGGGAAGCATCTGCGGGATCGTGGGATCCAACGGCGCAGGCAAGTCCACGCTTTTAAGACTTATAAGCGGTGTTTACAAAGCAGACAAGGGAGAGATACTGATAGGGGATGATCCTTTCCTGCAGGTCTATGAAAATCCCGAAGCAAAGAATAAGATCTTTTATCTGTCGGATGAACCCTATTTTCCGCAGGAAGCAGATCTTAACCATATGTCGTCGCTGTATGCTTCATTCTATCCGAGCTTTGATACGGAGTATTTCAACAAGATAACAGACGGACTTAAGCTGGACAGGAATGCAAAGCTCAGCACTTTTTCAAAAGGTATGCGCAGACAATCGGCTGTAGCTCTTGCTCTTGCAGTAAGGTCCGAGTATCTCCTGCTGGATGAGACTTTTGACGGAATAGATCCGATAGTCCGTGGACATATCAGACGTGTGATATGTGAGGATGTGGCAGACAGGAATACAACGGTGATCCTGACTTCGCACTCCATAAGAGAAATGGAAGATTTCTGCGATCAGTTTGCTTTCATCCATAAGGGCGGCCTTCTGTTTGAGAAGGATACCGACCAGCTGAAATCTTCACTTTTAAAGGTGCAGGTAGCATATGCGGATGAATATGATGAAAGCAGATTTAAAGGCTTTGATGTGGTAAAGAACAGTCGTAAAGGTTCGGTCACAAATCTGATCGTGCGAGGCAGCAGGGATCAGGTGCTTGAACAGCTTGAAAAAACCGAACCGCTGATCCTGGATGTTCTGCCTCTTACACTTGATGAAGTGTTCACTTACGAACTCGAAGCCCTCGGTTATTATTTTGACAATGAAGTGGAGGATAAAGATGAAAACAGATAATGCTTTATTCCATAAGGGAGCTTTTAAGGAAGCCGCAAAACAGCTGGCACTCCCGGTGATACTTGCGACCGCGGTGATGATCATTGCGCAGGTATTGTTCAGCCTTGTGGTTGAAAATGCGGATGTAAATATGTTCGGATACAGACATGTAGTGTCGGTGCAGTTTATGTCACTTCCTGCAGCCGTTGTCTTTCTGCTGGTCACACCGGCCATGATACTGTATGTCAGTCAGTATATGATGAAGCGTTCAGCGGGAGATCTTTATGCAGCCTTTCCTGTTAAAAAAGAAAGTCTGGTATTTTCAAATCTGATATGTGTGATCATGTACAGTGCGATAATGATGGCAGTGGGGATCGCAACAGCCGAGATCATGACGGGCATCAGCAGGCACGTGTCTTTTCAAGTGAACGACTGGTACATAGTGTTGATCGCTTATATAGCAGCAGCGATATTTATAAGCGGCGCGATGTATCTTGCATTGTCTGTCACGGGCAATCATTTTGCAACGGTCAGTGCATTCATTATGCTGATCATTGTTCCCCGTGTGACAGTATCTGTCTGGCTTGCATTGATCAGTGAGGCGAATCATACCATAGATAATCTGTTTGAAGCAACGATACTTGATGACAGACTGAATGTGGTGACAGGTTTTATCACCGGTCCGGTCCTTCATGACAGTTTCGGAAACATAAGCATAAAAAGCATAATATACACTCTCTGTATAGGGCTGATCTATTGCTTCATAGCGATAAAGGCTCATAAGAAAAGACCTTCCGAGATAGCGGGCTACCCGTCGGTTTCCGAAAAATGGCAGGCAGTGCTTCGTATCATACCTGCCTGTGTGGTAAGCCTTATTCCTATCATCATGATGTTGGATGATTCGAAAGAAGCATTTCAGCCTGAAGGAATGTATATCCTGATCATGCTCTATCTGCTCGCCATACTGGTATACTTTGCTTACGAACTGTTTACGACAAGAAAGCTGAAAGAAACGCTGAAGAAAGCTCCGGGTCTGCTGATAGTAGTGCTCTTCAATCTGATCTTTGCAGGCAGCGCGGTTGCTGGACAGAGCCTTATAGCAAAAGATTTCCCCGATGCAGCATCCGCAGGAGATATCAGCATATGTCTTAACAGTTTCAGATATTTTAAAAATCCCGGCGATAAAGATTATTATGCCGTAAAGATGAAAGAGTATGCCATTAAAGATCCTGAGGCAAAAGAGCTTCTGTGTCACTCCCTCAGTTTATATCAGCAGATGTACGGAAATACGGATATGGTAATGATGAATCTGTCACTTAAGTTTTCATCGGGCACCCTGTTTAAGAACAGAGAGTTTGAAATGACTGAGGGTGACTGGGATAAGCTGATGAAGATACTTGAAAAAGATCCTTCTTTCAAGGCTATATTTACCGAAGCCATACCGGAGAATGAGATAAAGAGCATATCAAAAGACAGATATACCGGAAACGGAAGTCTGGATTATACGGAGTATACGGCTCTGCTTAATGAACTGTCCTCTGCGGATTTTCCCGATGTTGTGAGGTCTCTTACCTCGATAGAAAGTGCATACGGCTTCCCGGGTTTTGAGATAACGACAAAAGATAACCTGGTACAGACTATCTATATCACACCTGAAACTCCGGAGTTCTATCTGGAATATCTTAACAGTCATACGGATAAAAACATGCTTACTTCCGTACTCACCGACTGGGAAGAAGATACAAAATACGTAAACAGTACAGAGAAAGAGGGTGTGCTCTATAAAGGTATGTCGGTGATATTCCAAAATATAGATCCTCATGAAAGTGCAAAGGAACATCTGTATACGACAGGATTTGACTTCAGCTGGGGAGTATATAAAAATTTGACCGAGTATGATGATTATCCCGACAGGACAGAGGACTTAAGGACCAAGGAAAACATCAAAGAACTGAACAGTCTATTGCTCAGTCAGAGCAATACTGATATCAGGGACATTTCCGCTCCCTATGTCATTATATTATACAGAGTTTACATTGACAGCATCGAAGACGTAGAGATCCTGGAGGAAAAAACCGCTTATGTGGCGCTGGATCCGCTGACAGCCGAATGGGCAGAAAATATCGAAAAAGAAAGAAATAATTATTGACAGCGGAAAAAAATTATGTTTTAATCCTTAGTGACATAAGAAACCTGTGAAGCGGAAGAAAAAGCATTTTATCGCCACAGCGAGTCCGGGACGGTGGGAGCCGGATGGTATGAGGGATGCGTGAGTGAGAACTCTTATATGGGCCGC
>JAEEGL012318980.1_pt1 | contig 24546 bp, 17 predicted proteins | sample 9134231 | NCBI WGS metagenome assembly JAEEGL01 (sample SAMN16246548, study PRJNA631951) | gut metagenome | biome: gut microbiome; feature: rumen; material: fiber-attached | host: Bos | place: Iran: Karaj | collected 2018-10
ATCGGGATTTGTGGTTTCATGAGGAATTGATGCTTGTGGAGATGAGATTACTGGGAGGGGAGCATCGGGATTTGTGGTTTCGTAAGGAATTGATGCTTGTGGAGATGAGATTACTGGGAGGAAGCATCGGGATTTGTGATTTCATAAGGAATTGATGCTTGCGGAGATGAGATTACGGGAGGGGAGCATCGGGATTTGTGATTTCATGTGGATTTGATGCTTCTGGAAGTGAGTTTCCTGGGAGGGAGCATCGGGATCTGAGGCTTCGTGAGGAATGGATGCTTTTGGAAGTAAATTCCCAGGGGGAGAAGTCATCGGGAAACTCTTCTCGGTAGTCATCGGGAAACTTTTTCCGGTGACTTCTTTTATTGTGGCGTTTTTGTGCTAAAATATAGAGATAGTATCCGGGTGGGTGATTCCGCAGGAGTTCCTTCCCGGTACGGAGATCGGAATGTTTTTTGGCGGCTCAGGGAGGCTCATAAGGGAATTATGGTATATGCATCGGCTGGAATTCTGGCTCTGTTACTGAATGCGATATTGAATTGGAGAACACTGTCGGAGGTGACGCTTCGCTCAAATCATGCAGATCAAAGGCAGCGAGTGATCAACCGTTATGGCTGGTTCCTGATCGCAGCAAACTTCTTCTTTATCACCGACATCCTCTGGGGTATTCTGGATCAGTACCATACGGTACCGGGGGTTTTCCCCTTCCTTTATTCCGATACGGTATTCTATTTTATCTTCATGCTCCTGACCATGCTGACCTGGTCCCGCTATGTGGTGGCATATCTGAATAAGAACAATTATGCATCCCGTCTCCTCCTCTTCACCGTGTGGACGGTCTTTGCCATCGGGGTGGTGGAGCTGATGTTCAACCGCTTTCATCCCTTCATTTTCTCCTTTGATTCAGAACATAGTTACATACCCGAAGCCGGCAGAACCTATGCCTTCCTTCTGCAGGTGATCTTCTATTTCCTGACAGCCGGTCATATGCTGGGGATCTCCTTCCGGACGGTATATCGGCTGAAGATCCGCTATCGGGCAGTAGCCTTGACCTGCCTTTCTCTGGGGGCTTTCCTGGGCCTGCAGGTTTTCGACGCCTCCCTGCCTTTTTACTCTGTGGGACTGATGGTGGGCATCGCTGTGATCCATACCTTTGTGGAAGTCGGTGAGAAGAAGGAGAAACAGGTTCACGATCATATCGCTTCCGTCATGGCGGAAGATTACGAGGTCATCTATTACATCGATCTGGAGACCGGAGATTACCTGGAATTCTCCAAGAGTGACAAGTATCGCTCCATGGATGTCCCTTCTACCGGCAAGGATTTCTTCGGGGAGACCATTGAAAACATCAAGACCTATGTGTATCCCGATGATATCCCCTATGCGACTGCCTTTTACTCCAAAGAGGCCATGCTGAAGAATCTGGAGGGAAGACGTTCCTTTTCCTACAAGTATCGTGTTTTGGTGGGAGGAGAGCCCAGATACTTTCTCTTTACGGTCATGCGGGACAGCGGCGGACAGTATCTGGTCTTCTACGAGAAGGATATCCAGGACGAGCTGATGGCGGAGAAGAAGCAGCGGGAGAATCAGAAGAAGACCGTCACCTTCAGTCAGATCGCAGAGAGCCTGGCGTCCAACTACGACGAGATCTATTATGTGAATATCGCGACTTCCTCCTATGCCAGCTATGAGGTCAACAACATCTACGGTCAGCTGGAAGTCAGCAGTTCCGGCGGGGATTTCTTCCGGGATTCCTATAACACCATCCCCCAGATCATTCACAAGCAGGATCGGGAGATGGTGATGGAGTTCCTCAACAAGGATTATCTGCTGTCTGCTCTGGAAGGCAGAAAGGGAACCGGTATCGATTATCGGATCACCATGTCCGGGAAGACCCATTACCTTCGCATGACCGTCCACAAGACCAGCGACGGAAGCCACTTTATCGTCGGTGTGGAGAACATCGATGACGAGATCAAGCGGGAAAAACAGCATATGAGAGCCCTTCAGTCCGAGAAGGAACTGGCCAGAAGGGACGAACTCACCGGCATTAAGAACAAGAACGCCTACATGGAGCTGGCAGAGTCGGTTCAGGGGAATATGGACAATGGCATGGATTACTTGCCCTTCGGGCTGGTGGTCTGTGATGCCAACAATCTGAAACTGATCAACGATACCCAGGGGCATGCGGCGGGAGATGAATACATCAAGGCCTCCGCAAGACTCCTTTGTGACATCTTTGTCCACAGTCCGGTCTTCCGGGTTGGGGGTGATGAGTTTGCGGTCTTCCTGCGGGGCAGCGATTATTCCCGGAGAGAAAGTCTGATGAAGAGGCTGCGGGATCAGGTCCTGGAGAATAAAAAGACCGGATCCGGTCCTGTCCTGGCTTCCGGTATGGCAGAGTATGAGCCCAAAAACGATAACTTTGTTGCGGAAGTCTTCGAGCGGGCAGACAAAGAGATGTACGAGAACAAGCAGGATCTGAAGAGAGATTGATGAGAGAGAGCTTTGTAAAGTCTCTGACAGAGCGCAATGAAAACTAAGAAGTTGGCAGTACTGTTTTTGGAAATGTTAAAGATCAGCGCCTTTACATTTGGAGGGGGATTTGTCATAATCCCCCTCTTAAGGCGTATTTTTGTGGAAAACCGAAAGTGGATCGGTGAGGAGGAGATGATGGATCTGACTGCCATCGCCCAGTCCGCACCGGGACCGATAGCGGTCAATGCCGCTATTTTGACGGGCTATCGTGTGGCGGGAGTTCCCGGAGCGGCGATTTCTGTGCTGGGTACGGTGATCCCGCCTCTTGTGATCTTGTCCGTCATTTCTCTTTTTTACAATGCCTTTCGGGAGAACCGTTATGTCAATATCCTCATGGCAGGGATGCTGTGTGGCGTTGCGGCGGTGATCCTGAATGTGGTCCTCGACCTGCTGCGTGTTCTCTTCTCCTCCGGGAAAAAGGCGGACAGCAGGGGAGAGAAAGGAATCTCTCTGATTCTGCTGATGGGAGCCTTCGTGGCAAACCGCTATTTTGGAGTCCCGATCATTTTGATCATTCTGGTCTGCGGCCTTTTGGGGCTTCTCCTGTATTTTCTGAAGAAATCCGGGAAGGAGGGTGAAGATGAGACTCTATCTTGATCTCTTTCTGGCCTTCTTTCAGATCGGCCTTCTGAGCTTTGGCGGCGGCTATGCAGCCATGCCCCTGATCCGGGAGCAGGTTGTGGAGCTTCACGGATGGCTGTCCATGTCCGGATTCGGGGACATCATCACCATCGCAGAGATGACGCCGGGGCCCATTGCCGTCAACTGCGCTACTTTTGTGGGAATCCAGGTGGCAGGCGTGCCCGGAGCCCTGGTGGCTACAGCCGGAAACATTGCCCCTTCCTGTATCATCGTTACCGCACTTGCATATATCTACTATCGCTTCCGGGGGTTGGAGGCGGTAAAGGCTGTGCTTTCTTCCCTGCGTCCCGCCATCATCGCCATGATTGCTTCGGCGGGGCTTACCCTGCTGAAACTGGCACTTGCGCCGGATAAGAGTTTTCTGCCGGGGGAAGGGACCTTCCCTGTGGATCCGGCGGCGCTGGCCATCTTCTTGCTGGCTTTTCTGGCAGGAAGATTCCTGAAGGTTCGGGGAAGTAAACTGAATCCCATCTGGGTCATTGCCGGAAGCGGCCTTTTGGGATTGGTCCTGTACGGGATCTGAAGGAAAGGAATCCGTCAAAGCTTGACCTTACCCAAGCAAGACGCGGACTGCGTTGCGATATGTGGCAACGGAAGATGCCTTGCGGATCTCCTTCAGTTCCCGGTCGCGGCCCTCATATGAGGCGCCCATGAAGGCCCAGATGTCCTTCATCTTGAAGAGGACTTCCGTCTCACCGGGCATGATCTGCTGATAGCCCTCCAGGAGAGCATCGTGGAACGTCCGAAGCTTCGCGGCTTTCTCCGCTGCATCCGGGGCGGTGCCTCGCAGTTCGGAGATCAGACCGGGATCCCGGAGGATGCCCCTGCCGATCATGATACGCTCTGTTTGCGGAAATTCCGCCAGCAGGGCGTTTTCTGTTTCCTTGGAGATGATATCGCCATTGTAGCAAAGAGGGACATCCAGAGCCTCTACAGCGGCTTTGTAAGCCTCCAGATGAGGCGTTCCGCCGTACCCTTGATGGGTGAGCCTCGGGTGGATGATGAGCTCCTCCAGAGGATATTTCGCGTAAACCTTCAGGATGTCTTCCCACTCGGAGACAGCTGCGATGCCGATGCGGGTTTTGATGGAAATGTTCAGGGGGCATTTCTCGAAGATAAGATCCAGAAAGCGTTCCAACTCGTCCGTGTCATACAGTTGGCCGGAACCCCGGTGGCGGCTTACCACTGTCCCCGCGGGACAGCCGAGATTCAGATTCACGGTATCATATCCGAGAGCCTGCAGCTGCTCGGCGATGGAGAGGAAGGTCTCAGGTACATTGGACAGGATCTGGGGGATCAGGGTGACTCCCTCGTTGTGCTCCGGGAGAACTTCGTTCCTTTCCTTCTTGCTCAGCTTCTTGCTGGCAAGGAAGGGGGTGAAGTAACGGTCGATGCCGCCGTAGACCTGCTCGTAGCAGCGGCGGAAGGTATAGGTCGTAATGCCCTCAAGAGGGGCGAGATAATACTGCATAAGGTTCCTTTCGTGACGTGAGACAAGTGCATTCAGCCGAGTCTGAATAACGGGCACCCGGTGGGTCAACCCAGCAGGGTCTTTCTCAGCTTCTTCAGATCCATGGCGTTCTGCCGGTAGGTGGCGATCACTTTTCCTTCCGGCTTCGGGGACAGGGCCGAGTGGATGTAGCAGGTATCCATCCCTACAGCGGCAGCCCCCGCGATATCGTTGGCGGGATCGTTGCCGATCATCAGGCATTCGGAAGGCTTTAATCCATATTCCTCCATCAGTGCCCGGAAGAACCGGGGATCCGGCTTGCGGCAGCTGTGATCCGAGGAGATATAGATCCCGTCGAAGAGATCCCAGATCCCCAGTGTCCGCATTTCCCATTCCGTGAAGATGTGCTGCGCATTGGAGAGGAGATAAACCTTCGCGCCGCTGTTCCGCAGCGCCTCGATCAGTTCCGCGCATCCTGCATAAGCCCGAAGATGGGTGGTGGACAGCTTCCGGAAGGTGATGGCGGTATCGTAGATCAGCTTTTCATCCGGCTTCACACCCTTCGCAAGGTACAGCTCCTCGAAGACCTCCTCCAACGGAATCTCCGGATGGGATTCGTGAACATCCGCACCCCGGGCGTGATCCAGCCGGTCCTTTAATTCCGCTTCTTTCCGGTGCACCCCCGCCAGATACTGCTCCTGCAGCTCCCGGGGCTGATACTTCGCGCCTTTCCCGGCAAAGTACGACCCCAAAGCCTTCCAGAAGCTCGGCTTTCCTTCGTCCGTGTGGATATCCACCAAAGTTCCGTATAAGTCAAATACATAGTTCCTGTATCGTTTCAAGGATGCATCCTCCTGAATCATTCGTGAGTGTTCCGCAAAGAAAAAAGAACACCGAAGTGTTCTTAAATCTTCAAGAACGCAAAATCTTCTTTATTCAACAGTGAATTGCCGGATAATGGATCGAACGGTGGTCTCCAGATGAGGTTTCAAGTCATTCAGGGACACCGGATCGCCGTACATGATGGAGCTGTAGCCGGTGGACCCCACCAGCTCGATGATGAGGAAGAGCATCACCTCCGGATCCCGGAGCTCCAGCTCGGAATCCTCGATCATTTTCCGGTAAACCTCTTTAAAGTCCAGATCGTCGCTGGTGAGGGGAGAAGTGAGAGCCATCTTAAACACTGCCCAGCTGAGATCCTTGTAGATGAAGGAAAGGAGTCCCTTATTGGCAGCAAGCTCATCCAGTACATAATCCATGATAAAGATCAGCCGGTCTTCAAAGTGTTCGATCCCGGCCTCCTGCAGGGCATTGTAGGCCTGGTGGAAGAGCTGACTGGATTTGTGGGCGATCAGTCTGTTCCGGATATCATACTTATCTTTAAAGTAAAGGTAAAAGGTACCCTTCGCCACACCTGCCTTCTCCACAATATCGGAAATGGAGGTCTTGTTCAGACCCTTGGATGTGAACAGTTCAAAAGAGGTGTTCAGCAGGTTTTCCATTTTTATTTTCTTGTTTTCTTCTGCTTTTCCCATGGTTTTCCCTCATGATCTTAATCGCATTATAACAGATAATGCGCGTTTTTCATGCTTTTCGCAAGGATTTATTTCACGTAAGAATTTTTTTAGAATTAAATAATTGACCGATGGTCAGAAAAGTGATATACCATAGTCATGAAAAATGACCAATAGTCATAAAAGCAACAAATCGAGGAGATGAGATTATGAACAAGCTTTCACACGCGATCGTAAAACTGAGATTCGTCATACTGATCGTAGCTGTCGCCCTGCTGGTTCCGTCAGCCATCGGCTACTTTAACACCAGGGTCAATTACGACATCCTGACCTACCTTCCGAAGGATATCGAGACCATGAAGGGTCAGGATGTGCTGCTGGATCAATTCGGAACCGGAGCCTTCGTGCTGTATGTGGCCGAAGGAATGGAAGAGAAGGATGTGGCAGCCCTGAAGGCGAAGATCGAAGAAGTGGACCATGTATCCGATGTCCTCTGGTACGATTCGGTCCTGGATCTTTCCATTCCCATGGAGATGATCCCCGACCATGTCTATGAGGCCTTCAACAGTGGCGATGCCACCATGATGTTTGTGATCTTCGACGAAGGAACCTCTTCCGACGGAACCATGAATGCCATCGAAGAGATCCGGAAGATCTCAAATAAGCAGTGCTTCATGAGCGGCATGAGCGCCATCGTTACGGATACCAAGAACATGGCCATGAAGGAAACACCCATCTATGTGGGAATCGCAGTTCTCCTTGCGATCATCGTTCTTTCCCTGACCATGGATTCCTACCTGATCCCGCTGTTCTTCCTGCTGAGCATCGGAATGGCCATTGTTTACAACATGGGAACCAACGTGATGAAAGGTGAGATTTCCTTCATCACCCAGTCCCTGAGCGCAGTGCTTCAGCTGGGTGTCACCCTGGATTACTCCATCTTCCTCTGGCACAGCTACCAGGAAGAGCAGGCAAAGGGCGGGGATAAGAAGGAAGCCATGGCAAATGCCATCACCGCCACCTTCCAGTCCGTCATCGGTTCTTCCATTACCACCGTGGCCGGCTTCATCGCTCTGATGTTCATGAGCTTCACATTGGGCCTTGACCTTGGCGTCGTGATGGCGAAGGGCGTTGTCTTCGGTGTCATCGGATGCGTTACGATCCTGCCCAGCATGATCCTGGTGTTCGACAAACTCATCGAAAAGACCAGGCACAAGCCACTGATGCCGGAATTTGTGAAGATCCCCAATTTCATCGCAAAGCACTACCTCGCTTTCTTCGTGATTTTCCTGGTACTCATTGCGCCGGCTGTTTACGGAAACAATCACACCGGCGTGTACTACGATCTGACTCAGACCCTTCCCGATACCCTGGAGAGTGTACAGGGCGCCAACGAGGTGGACGAGAAGTTCGAGATGAACTCGGCCTACATGCTGCTGGTGGATAAGAACCTTGATACCGCATCCATGAATCAGATGATCAAGGAGCTGAAGGATACCGACGGAATCCTGTCCGTACTGGGCACAGATTCCATCGTGGGACCCGCGTTCCCGAGGGAGTTCATCCCGGAGGATACCCTGAAAAAGTTGGAGAGCGAAGAGTGGAAGATGATTCTCCTCACCACGGATTACAAGATCGCCTCCGACGAGATAAACCGGCAGATCACGGAAGTCGACCGGATCGTGAAGAGCTATGATCCGGAGGCCATGGTGGTGGGCGAGGCACCTTGTACCAAGGACCTGATCAATATCACCAACCATGATTTCCAGGTGGTCAACTTTGTATCCATCGGCCTGGTGTTCCTGATCATCGCATTCGTGCTCAAGTCTGTCAGCCTTCCCTTCATCCTGGTTGCGGTCATTGAGTTTGCGATCTTCGTGAATATGGGTCTTCCCTATTACACGAACACCACCATTCCCTTCATTTCGTCCGTTGTCATCGGAACCATTCAGTTGGGTGCAACGGTTGACTACGCGATCCTGATGACGACCCGGTACCTGACCGAACGGAATGCGGGTCATGACAAGAAGGAAGCCACCCTCATCGCCCTGACCACCAGCATGAAGTCCGTGATCGTCAGCGCACTCAGCTTCTTCGCAGCGACCTTCGGTGTGGGCATGATCTCCAGCATCGACATGATCGGATCCCTGTGCAACCTGATGGCAAGAGGCGCCATCATCAGTATGTTTACCGTACTGCTGGTGCTGCCGGCAATGTACATGATCTTCGATGGACTGATCATCCGGACCACCTTTGGAATGCATGTGGCGGATGAAAAGAAGGAGCATCGCCATACCGGATTCATTCACAGACACAAACTTGCATGATGACTGATAAATGTTGATATGTACCCAAGTGCATAGGAAAAGAGGAAAATTATGATCAGAAAAAATCTTATGAAAACATTGACGGTCGTGATGGCGGCCATGATGGCAATGATGACGATGGCCTGCAGCGCCACAACTCCCAAGGAGGAGGCCGCGGTGATCCGGGAGGCGGCTGAGACGACCACTCTGGAAAACACCATTATGAATGTGGCAACCAAAACCGGCGTTGCATCCGATGCCGGCAAGGTGGAGACGGTATATGTTACCGCCAGCGCCAGCGGCGATGTGCAGGATGTCATCGTAAGCGAATGGCTTAAGAATGCAGATGCTTCCGCAGAACTCAAGGATGCCACCCAGCTTCAGAATATCGTAAACGTCAAGGGCTCCGAGACCTTCACGGAAGATGAGGACGGAACCGTGGTATGGGATGCGGAAGGTTCCGATATCTATTATCAGGGAACCACAGAGAAGGAACTCCCTGTCACCATGAAGATCACCTATACTCTGGACGGAGAGGTGATCTCCCCCGAAGAACTTGCCGGCAAGAGCGGCAAGGTGACCATCCGCTTTGACTATGAGAATAAGGACAAGCAGACCGTAACCGTGGACGGCAAGGATGTGGAGGTCTACACCCCCTTTGCCATGGTTTCCGGAATGATCCTGGATTCCGATAAGTTCTCCAATGTAGAGGTCTCCAACGGCAAGGTCATCTCCGATGGCGGAAAGACTGTTGTGATGGGCGTTGCGGTTCCGGGACTGAAGGAAAGCCTGGACATCAGCGATGAGAAGTGGGAAGAACTGGATGAGGACGGCAAGATCGAGGAGAAGCTTTCCGATCACTTCGAGGTGACCGCAGATGTGACCGATTTCTCCCTTGGAATGACCATCACCATGGCAAGCTCCGATATCCTTTCCGATTTCGGCATGTCCGAGCTCACCGGCTCCGATAAGATCAATGACCTGAAGGGTGATATGAACGAACTCAAGGACGGCTCCGACAAGCTGGTGGACGGCTCCAAGGAGCTGAAGGACGGCACCGGAGAATTAAGAGACGGTGTCCGGAGCCTGAAGGATGGTTCCCAGCAGTTGGCTGACGGTACCGGCTCTCTGTATAACGGAACCCAGGCTCTGGCGCAGGGCGCGGGAGAACTTGCCAAGGGCGCCACTCAGCTTTCCGGCGGAAGCAAGGAACTGGCAGACGGTACCGCACAGCTGGCTGGCGGAAGCAAGGATCTGGCAAACGGAACCGCACAGCTGGCCAGCGGCAGCAAGACTCTGTCCGACGGCGGCAACACCTTGTACAGTGGCCTGATGGATTATCTGGATGCCACCATGCAGATCCGGCAGGGAGCCGGAAGCCTCGCGGAGGGTGCAGAGAGCGCCAAGGCAGGTTCTGCGCAGCTTGTGGCCGGAATGGAACAGGCAGACATCGTTAACAACGCAGCTGCACTGGCTGCCGGTTCTTCTCAGGTAAGCGTGGGTGTCAACGAGCTTGTAAATAAGCTTTCCGCCATGAAAGATCTGATGGCAAAGAAGCAGGAGATCAGCGGCCAGTATGAAGCATTCAGCCATGCACAGGCATTCCTTGAGGGAAAAGAAGAGTGCAGTGAGACGGTAGTCCAGGCGCTCTACGTCCTGTCGGACGGCAAGATCGCAGATGCTGCCACTGCAATCGATATCCGGAACACCGGATTGGCAGCAATGCAGGGAACTCTCACCATCGGCGGCGAAACGGCTGCCAATACCCGGAGTGAGCAGACTCCTGCAGCAACCACAGCGCAGAATGCGAATGCTATCGCCGATGTTTCCGGAAATGATGACCCTGCAGGCAGCACCGTGATCACCCTGACCCAGGCACAGCTCAATGCAATGATGGCACAGGTTGCAGCTGAGGCTCAGCAGAAGACAACGGAAGCCCTTCTGGCACAGGTAAAGGCACAGACAGAAGCCAAGACCGCTGAGACCACCGCATTGATCGGGAAGATCTCTCTTTACTCCGGAGTATACGGGAGCACCAAGGCTTCCACTCAGATTCTGGGCCAGACTCTGGAAACCCTGAATGCCGTTGATTTCAGCGAGGCGACTCTTGCACAGCTCCAGGCACTGAAGACCGGCGCAGAGCAGGTTGCCGCAGGCAATACCCAGATGGCAGATGGCATAAAGAGTATCCACGACGGAGCGAAGAAGCTTGACGCAGGCATTGGTGCTCTTTCCACCGGTGCAGCTCAGCTTTCCGCAGGGACCGGCACGCTGGTATCCAATAACGACAAGCTGTCCGCAGGTGCAGGTGCACTCGTCTCCGGAGCAAAGCAGATCGCAGACGGTGCTGCAGCCGTGAACACCGGAGCAGATCAGTTGGCAGCAGGGGCAGGACAGGTAAATGCCGGAGCAGATCAGCTGGCAGCCGGAGCAGGTCAGCTTGCTGACGGAGCCGGAAAGCTGAACGCCGGAGCCGGAGAACTGAACGACGGCGCAAGACAGTTGGATGAGGGTGCAAATGCACTGAATGATGGTGTCGCAGAGTTGAACGATGGCGTGATCACTTTGGATGACGGCGTACAGGAACTTCTTGATGGTATGCTGAAGTTCGACGAGGAAGGAATCCGGAAGCTCTACGAAGCATTCGACGGAGACCTTACCGAGTTTGCAGACAGAGTCAGCGCAATTCAGGAAGCCGGCAAGGGCTACACCACCTTCGGCGGATCCTCTGAGGAAGAGCACAGCTCCGTGAAGTTCATTATCAAGACGGACAGCATTCAGCTGTAAGATTGCGGAAGTTGCATAACAACAATGCAATCCGAGGAATTTAGGGGGAGTTAACATACAACGGGGACGGCCTTCCGCGATGCACCAATGCACCGCAGAAGGCCGTCTTTTTCTGTGCAAATGTTGGAGACAAATTGCACGACAACTATTCCGTAATTGCTATATTGTGTAGTAAAATGCAATTAGATAGTAAAATGGCGTAGTGTACTCTGGGGAGGATATTTCATGAAGAAGCTTCTAAAGAAATACATGACTCTGAAATATCGCATACCGGCCATTATCATCATGAGTCTGCTGGTGCTGGGGTGCTCTATCATCGGCATATCCTTCAAGCGTTATGAAGACCTGAATGTGGAAAAACACGTCAAGATGGCAGAGGGCATCACCAGACTGATGGCCGATGCTTTTGATGCGGATAAGATGGATTATTATATCGAGCACAATTATTCCGATCCGGAGTATATGGAGCTGCTGAAGTACTATTACACCATCAGGGAAAGTTACCTGGATGTGGAGTACATGTACATCTACCGGTTGTTCCGGGACGAGGGTGACGGAACAGTCAAGGGACAGGTTATTGTAGACCTGGATGAGGAGTACACGGAGGATGTGCCTCAGGAGAGCATCGACTGGATCGGTGAGCTGTATACCTTCAATGCCGGGATCATGGAGGACGTAGAGCGGATCACCGAAGATAAGGAGTGCATCTGGGAGATCGGCGAATCGGAAGAGGACGGGAAGAGGCTCCTGACCTACTGCCGGCCGATCCTGGACAGTGAAGGAAATTATGTCTGTAGCGCCTGCGTGGACTTCTCTATGGGCGCCATGATCGGTAAGGGTATCACATTTGTCCTGGAACTGCTGGCTGTGATCGTGGTTGAGTTTTTGGTCATCATCGCCATGGTGAATTTCCTGCTGTCGGTGATCCTGTTCAATCCCATCAAAAAGATGACCAACTGCATCAAGAATTTCAAGTTCGAGACGGATAAGGACCGGTATGACAGTTTGAGCAGCATGGAGGCCCTTCAGATCCATCTGAACAATGAACTTGACGATCTGTATGACGCTCTGGTCATGTCCCTGAAGGACAGCGCGTATTACATGCAGAACTTCGAGCGCGCCCGGGGCGAGATCAAGGAGATCAGCGAGACCGCCTACAAGGACGCCCTGACGGGTGTGGGCAGCAAGACGGCTTACAACAATACCATTGAGCAGCTTCAGACCGGCATCGATCGCCATACCGTCACCGGCGGCTTCGCCATCGTGATGATCGACGTCAACAATCTGAAGTATGTGAACGATACCTTCGGCCACGAGCATGGCGACGACTACATCCGCGGCTGCTGCCGCATTATCTGCGAGACCTTCAAGCATTCCCCCGTTTTCCGTATCGGCGGCGATGAGTTTGTGGTGATCCTGAAGGATGCGGATTACGATGCCCGCGTCGACCTCCTGGCGGAGATCGAGGACGCCTTCGACACGACCTATCACGACGAGAGTCTGCCGGCATATGCAAGATATTCCGCCTCCTACGGTATGGCCGTCTTTGACCTCGATAAAGACCGCAGTGTCGAGGAAATCTTCAAGCGGGCGGATGCGCTGATGTACGAATACAAGAAGGCGTTCAAGAAAGTGAACGGGAGTTATCGGTAGGAACGCGTGCTGAAGCGTCAATGGGATTTCGTTTGGTTGTTTCGCGAAGATGCGGCTCACAGCGCCGGCGGAAACTCGTAGTCACCGGTCCAATCCGGGTCTTTCGCGGAGCCACGGCGCACAGCGCCGGCGGAAACTTTGTTCCCCCGGTCGCATCCTCTCGGGTGTTGCCATTTCGGGGTTCCCGGGCGGTTTGGCAACACTTTTCATGCCTTGGCCGCCTTTTTCCGGGTTTTCGAGGCCTTATTGTTGCCATTTCGGCTTGTTTGAACAGATTGGCAACTGGTTTTTCTCTCAGGACCGGTTGCCATCCCCCCTGAAATGTGCTGTTTTGGCAACAAAGTCCCGCTCGCTACCCTTGTAAAAACCAATAAAGCAAGAAAAAAGTGTTGCCACAATCTTTAAATCGATACAAATGGCAACACTTGCAAACTCTTATTCAGTTGTCTCTCTCATTCTCCACTTTCCCTTCCAGGCGTAGAGGCTCATAAGTACAGCCCCGAGGACAAAGGAAGTCGGATAGACGAGATACACGCCGCGGATGGAATCAAACTGCGGTGCGGCAAAGGTGATCCAGCCGATGCGGTACAGGCACAGGGAGATCAGAATGATGATCATGGGCGGGATGGTGTGTCCGCTGCCGCGGATTGCTCCGGCAAGACCGTGGATCACGCTGAGGAGCACGTATCCCGGCGCCAGGCTTTGCAGAGCCATCACGCCGAAGCTCACTACCTCCGGATCATCCGTAAAGAAGCCGATGATGTGACTTGCAAAGGTCAGCATGATGATCGATATGGTTACGGTGTAGATCGTGCCCATGATGAGCACCGTCCGGATGCCCCGCTTCACGCGGTCCATGCGGCCCGCGCCCATATTCTGTCCGGTGAAGGTGGTGGCTGCGAGAGAGAAACTCATGACCGGAAGGATGTTAAATCCGTCCACCTTCATATAGGCCGTGAAGCCCGCCATGGCTTTCATTCCGTAAGCATTGACGCCTGCCTGGATCAGCATGGCGGACACCGCGATCACAGCGTTCTGAATTCCCGTTGGGATTCCGATCCGCAGGATCTTTCCTGCGGTAGTCAGGTCCGGCCGCAAATTTCTCCATTGCAGACCGTAGCCCTCTTTGCAAGTGAAAAGGAACCGAAGTGCCAGAACCGCAGAGACACACTGCCCGATGATGGTTGCAAGCGCCGCTCCGGCCACGCCCAGATGGAGCCCTGCCACAAAGAGCAGGTCCAGCAGGATGTTGGTCACGGACGCAACTGCAAGATAGATCAGCGAACGGCCGGAATTTCCCACAGCGTTCAGGATTCCGCCGGCCATGTTGTAGAGCACGTTGAACACCATGCCCGCGAAGAAGATCCGCAGGTACAGCAACGCATCCCCCATAACATCCTCGGGCGTCCCAAGAAGCCGGAGCAGAAAAGGACTCAGAGCCAGCCCCGCGATCATAGTAAGGATACCAAGGACCACCGCCAGCAGGATTGTCGTATGTACCGCGCGTTTCAGATTCTCCGTGTCACGGCTTCCGTAATATTGTGAGATCAGGATGCCCGCGCCGGAAGCAGCCCCGATATAAAGAGCCAGCAGGATAAAGGTCAGGTTTCCGGCGGAACCAACCGCCGCCAGTGCCTGATCACCCACCACATTGGACACGATGAGGGAGTCCGCCGTGTTGTAAAGCTGCTGCATCATGTTTCCCGCGATCAGGGGGAGGGAGTAGAAGAATAAGGTTTTCGCGATGGGTCCCTCCGTCATGTCCATCGCACCGGTAGTTCTTGCCATAATTGTTTCCGACCCTACCACACGAGGATCTCAGCCTCCAGATTCTCTGCCTTCATGCCAAATGCCTGTGCCTTCGCAAGACGCTCTACCTTGACTGCCTCCGGATCATCGAGGGTTACGCCTGCTGCCTCAAAAGCCTCTCTGGCTGCAAGAAGCGCTGCCTCCGACTCGCTCTCCAGATAGTAGTAATAGATTCCATCGTACTGTTCCTGAGTCAGGGTAACTTCGTTGATGTCCAAGCCTGCCTCTCCCAGAGCAGTTGCCGCGCTATCGAAAGCAGCGGTCAGATCTTCCCGTTCTTCGAAGCCCTCATAGAGGGACCATCCATACCAGACGGTCTCGGATCTGTACAGGTTCTGCGCATCGCCGGCTCCATCGATCACGTAGCAGTCAACACTCTGGTCGCCCGCGCCGCTGGACCCGCCGTAATATGCCACGCCGGCTTTGGTGATGGTGGCGTAGGTGCGATAATATTCCTCCGTGCTCATGGCAATCTGCAGTTCACCATCCAGAGCCTGCACGATGAAGTAAACAGTGCCCACCTGATAGCTGCCGCCCTCCAGGGGATCCATGGCGATGCAATACCACTCGCCTGCCGCCCGGGACACATCCAGCTTCTGATAATTGTGACCTGCGAAGGTGCAGTCAACAGTCTCTTCGTATTCCTCGTTGTTCTTAAGTGCTTCCTCAAGCTGCTCCAAGGTGTAGCTTGCGCCGGCCTCCAGGGTTCCATCCACATAAGCCAGAGTCGTCAGGTAAGATTCCTTCACAGTAGCGGATGCGGTTCCCGCAAGGAAGGCCTCCACCAGTTCGTCGCCTGCCGTCTTTTCGGCTTCCTGCTTCTCGGTTTCTTCCTTCTTTTCCGTCTCCGTATCGGAAGGCTTTTCCGTCTTTTCTTCCTTCTCTACAGTCTCGGTCTTTTCCTCAGTCTTTCCTGTGGTCTGCTCCGCGATGGGCTCGTTCTCCACAACGCTGGGAAGTTCATCGGTACCACAGCCTGCGATCATCAAAGAAGCCGCCATTGCTGTCAGGATCACTTTCGTCTTGTTCTTCATTTTTCGCTTGTCTCCTCATATTCATGGGGACATAGAGCCGGTCCCCTGTCTTTGCATGCAATGGTACCACAAATCATGGGTTTCGTCTAATCTTGCCGGTGGGACTTTGCTGCCACCTCGAGAGGTCGCAAGTGTTGCCATTTGTATCGATTTGAAGATTGTGGCAACACTTTTTTCTTGCTTTATTGAGTTTTACGGGGGTAGCGAGCGGGACTTTGTTGCCAAAACAGCACATTTCAGGGGAATGGCAACTAGTCCGAGAGAAAAACCAGTTGCCAATCTGTCCAAACAAGCCGAAATGGCAACAATAAGGCCTCGGAAACCCCGGAAAAAGGCGGCCAAGGCATGAAAAGTGTTGCCAAACCGCCCGGGAACCCCGAAATGGCAACAGTCGCCCCACTATTGATATTTCCCCACGAAAAAGCTATAATCCTCCTGTATTGTATCTCGCGAGAGAATAATAACAGGAGGATGTACCATGAAAAAAGAACAGACCTATGACCTTGTGCTTACCGCACTCTTCACCGCCATTATTGTCATAATGGCTTACACCCCGCTGGGATATATCCCGCTTGGCGTCATCAATGCGACGATCATCCATATCCCGGTAATCCTTGGAGCACTATTTCTTGGACCTAAGAAAGGTGCATTTTTGGGATTTGTCTTCGGGTTCACCAGCTTTTTGAAAAATACGCTGACCCCTGCCACCCTTTCCGCATTTGTGTTTTCCCCGGTGATCGCCGGCTCACAGTTCGGACCCAGTGGTGTGCTTCGCAGCGCCTATATCTGCTTCGTTCCCAGAATCCTGGTGGGCGTAGTGCCTTACTTCGTGTTCCTGCTGATCCGCAAGGTGACCGCTGAGAACAACAAGACCGGCCGCATCGTTACCAACCTGCTGGCAGCAGTCATCATGCTCTTCGGAATCAACGCATTCCTGAACAGAGTGGGTGGCGAGGAAGCAAACAAGACTCTGAACATTGTCGTTGCTGCAGTTGTGGCAGTTGCTTTCTTTGCAGCAATGTTCCTGCTGACTTCCAAGAATTCTTCCGCAATCCGCTACGTGTACGCCGGACTGACCGGTGCCTTCACCAACACGCTGCTGGTTATGAGCGGCATCTATCTGCTTTACAAGGAGCCCTATGCAGAGGCTACCGGCAAGGCAGTTGACGCTCTGCTGGATGTGATCCTTGGAATCGTGTCCTTCAACGGTGTGGTTGAGGCCATTGTGGCAGCAGTCATCATCACAGCAGTGGGCATGGCCCTTGCAAAGGTTAAGGCTCCCTATGTGGTTCGCAGCGTCGAGCCTCAGGAGAAGGCTGCAGCTTAAGCAGCAAATATCACCGGATGCTCCGGTGACACCATCGGATCGCAGGCGCATCTGTGATCCGGTTCATCCGGCCCACGCGGAAAAATGAATCCGCTTAAGCCTACAGGTCCGCGGCAGAAAGCCGCCTTTTCGTGAAAGAGAGATTACAATACCATGATTTTAGCGGTTGATATCGGAAACACCAACATTGTCATCGGATGTCTGGATGACGAGAAAGTATACTTTGTAGAGCGCGTATCCACGGATCCCTCCAAGACGGAGCTGGAGTACGTGGTGCAGTTCCATGCACTGATGGAGATTTACCGGATCAATCGGGAGGAGATCACCGGAGCGATCATCGCTTCGGTGGTTCCCCCTCTGAACAATATTATGACGGCGGCCATTCGGAAAGCCTTCCGGACGGAGCCGCTGCTGGTGGGGCCCGGGGTCAAAACCGGCCTCAACATTCTGATGGACAATCCGGCGTCCGTCGGTGCGGATCTCATTGTGAACGCTGTAGCGGGACTGAAGTACTACGGCGCTCCCCTCATCATGATCGATATGGGAACCGCCACCACCATTTCCGTGGTGGACGATAACAAGAATTACATCGGCGGAATGATCATCCCGGGTGTCCGGGTATCGCTGGATGCACTGGTGGGCCGTACCTCCCAGCTGCCCCGCATTTCGCTGGAAGCACCCAAGAAGCTCATCGGCCGGAACACCATCGACTGCATGAAGAGCGGTGTGGTCATCGCCCAGGCGGCTATGCTGGACGGCATGATCCAGCGCATCTGGGAAGATATGGGGGAGAAGATCCCCGTGGTCGCCACCGGAGGCCTGTCCGGAAGCATTGTGCCTCATTGCAAGGTGGAGATCATGTATGATAACGAACTGACCCTGAAGGGCCTGGGAGAGATCTACCGGAAGAACCGGGAGGCGTAAGAAGCCCGGACCGGAAGAGCCGAACCGGGGAACGTCTCACAGGGAACCTCTGAGGAGGAACACTTATGTTACAGGGAAAACACATTATTCTGGGAGTCACCGGAAGCATCGCGGCGTACAAGACCGCATCCCTTGCCAGCGCGCTGGTAAAGCAGGGAGCGGACGTTACCGTCATCATGACGCAGAACGCCACCAACTTCATCAATCCCATTACCTTTGAGACCTTAACGGGCAACAAGTGCCTGGTGGATACCTTTGATCGCAATTTCCAGTACAGCGTGGAGCACGTGAGCCTGGCAAAACTGGCAGACGCATTTCTCGTGGCGCCGGCTTCCGCCAATGTCATCGCCAAGGCGGCTCACGGCATCGCGGACGATATGCTGACCACCACGCTCCTTGCCTGCACCTGTCCCAAACTCTTTGCGCCTGCCATGAACACCCGGATGTTTGAAAATCCCATCACGCAGGACAATCTGAACACCTTGAAAAAATACGGCATGGAAGTCATCCAGCCTGCCTGTGGATATTTGGCATGCGGAGACACCGGCGCCGGTAAGATGCCGGAGCCTGAGGATCTGCTAGATGAGATCATCCGGGCCGTTACACCCAAGGATCTGACGGGAAAGAGCCTGCTGGTAACGGCGGGTCCCACCCGGGAAGCCCTGGATCCCGTGCGTTTTCTGACCAATCATTCCACCGGTAAGATGGGATATGCCATCGCAAAGGCTGCGGCAAACCGTGGCGCCAGGGTAACCCTGGTATCCGGTCCCGTGAATCTGAAGACGCCCCTTGGCGTGGAGCGCGTCGATATCTCCTCTGCCGCAGAGATGGCGGAGGCGGTCCTTTCCCGTGCGGAAGAGCAGGATATCATCATCAAATCCGCAGCGGTTGCGGATTATCGTCCCGCACAGGTTGCGGACAACAAGATCAAGAAAAAAGAAGGAGAACTGTCCATCGAGCTGGAGCGGACTCAGGATATCCTGGCCACTCTGGGAGCGCAGAAAAAGCCGGGACAGTTCATCTGCGGTTTCTCCATGGAGACGGAGAACCTGCTGGCCAATTCCACCGCGAAGCTGGATAAGAAGAACGTGGATATGATGGTGGCCAACAATGTGAAGGTGGAGGGCGCCGGTTTCGGCGTGGACACCAATGTGGTGACACTGATCACCCGTGAGGGTGCGCAGGAGCTTCCTCTGATGACCAAAGAGGAAGTGGCAAACCGCCTGCTGGACGAGATCCGGGACCGAATCTCACATTGACCGGTGGCTTTGGAACGAAGTACAATGAAACGGTAAGGGTGCCTGAAGGGCACAAAAAGGGAGAGAGATTATGTATTCGGAATACGGTTCTGTTGTCAGTGAGCTGAGGGATCTTCTTTACAATGTGAACTCCTACAACGCAGGATTAAATGTCCTCAGCAGCCTGCTCAATCTGGCCGTCGTTGTGCTGACCGTCGTGGCACTTTGGATGATCTTCGAGAAGGCGGGTGAGCCCGGCTGGAAAGCCGTTATTCCTTTCTATAACTCCTATATTCTGTACAAGATCTCCGGAAAGAAGAACCTGTTCTGGGGAGCTCTGGCATCTTCGATCCTATGCTTTATCCTGGCCATCGCAGCGATCGTCTTTGCCATTGTGGCCTTTGTCGGTATCTTTACCGGTGAGTATGAGCAGGCAGCTTTGAATATGTTGCTCTGCACTGTCGGATGCGCGATCTGCGCCGTTGTCACTCTGGTGTTCCGGATCCTTCAGAGCGTCGGCCTGACAAAGGCTTTTGAGATCAGCGGCGGTTATGCGGTTGGTCTGGTGCTGATCCCGGTGGTGTTTTATTGCATTCTTGCTTTTAACTCCAATATGAAATATTACGGATTCGGATACCATCCGGTTCAGGACATTCCGGTGGATCCTTCCAATCCTTACTTTCAATAAAATTCGTAACAAGCGCGAAATGGGGGGACTACTTTGGGCTTAACGGAATTTGTAAGCGGAGACATGATCCATACCAGAGGAGAAAAGGTTGAAACCCTTGAGATCCTATTGAAGGGCACCGTTAACGCAGTGTGCGGTAACGGTGTTGTTACTCTGCGCACCGGCGCCATCATCGGCTCCTTTGAAAATCCGGAGTACCTTTTTGATTATGAGGCAGATTCGGATGTCTCGCTTTTTGTCTATGATTTGAAGAATGCGGATATCATCTCCATCGTGGGACAGAATCAGCGCATCGCTTCCACTCTGGCGGTATCAGCCATCAGCACCATGTTTGAACTGAATAACTGGCTTCGTAAGAGCATTTCCATTGCGAACCAGAATTATGCCGGCCTGAAGGAAGAGATCCTGGACTACGAAGAGCAGTGCTACAAGCTGGGCCAGAGTCCCAAGGAATTCCCGGAGCTGAAGACGATTGAAAAGCCCTGCGCCGAGTACGTGATGCAGGAGTGGGAGTATATGTACTTCAGCAGCCTCCGGGACAACGCGGAGACCCTGAAGGGTACCTTCTTCTCCGAATCCCCCAGATGCCTCGGCATCATCATGCAGACCATTTCCGTATCCCGGGCCATTTCCTTCCGGATGATCGAGCAGTCCGAGTACCTGGCGACCTTCACCGCGAAGAAGTCGGATTTCGAGATGGAATACAATTTCATCAAGGCAAAAGTGAACTCCGCAGAGCAGGAGGGCAGCGAGGACGAACTCCACACCATCACGGGAGCCATGGATCTCATCCTTGGCTATTCCGGAATGGAAGCGGAGAAGTGCAAGCGCTTCAAGGAAGTGGTGGCAGAGTTCGGTGCACTGAAGGATAAGACAGACACCGGAGATACCACAAGAGTCCTGCGCAGAGACATCACGGCTCTGTTCTATGAGCTCTATGAACTGGTCTTCTTAAAGAGTGTGAACGATGGACATCTCTCCGACGAAGTGAAGATGTTCCTGATGTTCGGATTTGTGGATGAGAATCTGGCAGGCGAAGCCAACACTCAGCAGCTGTATCTGCTGATGCGGAAGTGGAAGCCGGATCACACGGAGCGGATCCTGAACATATACGAATGGTTGAAGAAGATCTACTACATGGAGGTGAACCCCTCCAAGAACGAGTTTGACCAGGATTATTTCGAATTCCTGAAGGAGCAGGCAAGAAGCGGATCCCTCACCCAGGGACAGATCGAGTCTGCAAAGCAGAGCGCAAAGCTCCGCCTGAAATTCGAGATCCAGAACATGTTTACCAGCTGCAACCGCCTGACCTATGGCCACATCACCAGCTTCGTGCCGGTATTCTATGCGGAGGAAGTGATCCGGCCCCTGGATACCTGCATGTGTACCCCTGAGAGGGTCCGTGCGGCGGAGGAGGCTGTGGAGAAGATCGACTACAGCTGCTTTGCAAGAGAGCAGGTGGTCTCCTTCGAGAAGTATGAAGTGAACCAGTTCTACGTCAGCCGGATCGTCCGGCCCCAGTACATTCTGCTTCCCAATGTGGGCGAGCGCTGCACCTTCTGGCAGGATATCGACGGAAAGCGGAGAGACACACCGGGCCGTCTGATGGTGCCCCTGTTCTATGTGGGCAGTCTGGAGGATGCGGTGATCCGTATGGTGGGCGAGTTCCGCTGGGAACTGTGCCGGAGAATCCAGGGCATGCGCTGGAACGATGTGACGGATCCTTCCCTCACCAGCGAATACAACGATTATCTGCAGTTCTATCGGAAGAATTCCGAGCTCAGCGCAGATGTGAAGGAAAAGATCAAGACAGCACTGTCCAGTGCCCGGAACAATTACCGAGCCGTCTTTGTCAGCGATTACTTCAACTACATCAAGTTCGAGGCGGCCGGCTCGGTGCGCCTGAACAAATACGTACGGAATATGCTCTTCAAGTATTGCCCCTTCCGCGCGGATATCCGGAACGAACTGGCTTCCAATCCTCAATACGGCGAACTGATCGAGAAGCGTAAGATCAAGCAGGCACAGAAGATCAAGCTGGTGGACAACACCATACACAAGATCCGTCAGAAAGGCGGAGATGTGCCGGAGGAAGTGGCTTACGAGATGGAATACCTCAAGATGTAGCCGCGCCGGCAAAATCATATTGCAGAACAAAATGCCCTCCCCGGTTCCCCGGAGAGGGCATTTCGTATAAGAAGGATGATGAAAGTGAATCAAAGTAAGCTGTCTTCGTAATAGAGCTTGACCTGAATGTTCTGGGAGTAATCACCGAAGGACTCCCCGAAGAGGGTGAGTCCGCCGCAGTTGGCGGTGTCCTTGGGAACCGAGAAGGTCAGGTTGATATTGCTGTTGTAATCGATGCCCAGCTGATCCACCGTCAGGTTGGACATGCGATAGGTACCGTCCATAAAGGTGCCGGCGTCATTGATGACGATGGTCTTCAGCAGTCCGTACTGGTTCAGACCTTCCGGCCACCAGTTGGGGCTCAGCATGCCGTGACGTCCGCCGAAATCTCCGGGACTAATCCACTTGCCGATGGATTTGCCGTTGATATCGAAGTAAATATCGCTGGGATAATCTTCATTAAATTCGGGACACTCGGAGGAGATCTCGAAGGAGATCTGAAGCTCCGTCAGCTTCTGGCCGGCCTTCAGACGGTTGGGCAGGTTGTAGCTGATGCTGCCATAGCCGATCCAGAGGATATCTGCCTTGAAACGCTCCGGATAGGAGAAGACCTTGGGATTGTCCAGATCGCCGATGATGTTGCCGGAGGTGGCCAGTCCGCAGGTGGGATGGACATCGGCGTTGGTATAGCAGCCGACAGAGATATCATCCTGGTAACAGTTCCGGGCCGCTTCCGCAGCGCCGGGAGCCAGATCCACGATCATACGGTGATATCTGGGCTTTACCAGCTTCATGACGCCCCGCTTTCCGGAGGTGGTCTGGATGGAGACCAGTCCGGCGGCTTCCAGTTTGCTCACGTGCATGGAGATCGCACTGTTGGTGACGTCCAGAGCTTCAGCCAGATCATTCATGCTTAAATGATCGTTCTGATAGACCATTTCCATGATCTTCAGGCGTACCGGTGTGCTGAGAGCCTTGAAGACTTCTTCGGCTTCTTTTAATGAATGTAAGTACAGCATCTCCCTCTTCCCCGTTTCTTTTCTTATTCTATAAAGATTTCATTTCACTTAAGTTATGTAGAAAATGAAAAAGTTCACGCATTTCTTCAAGATTCAATTTACGTGTTTCTTGTCGCTTTGTCAATATAGTAACAATCACGGCAGTTCTGATTCGTCAGGTTGCACAAAAATGAGTCCCTGTTTTTCTATACTTTGGACTTGAGAAGTTCATTGTATTTTGAAATGGACTAGTGTATTCTGTGACTGTGGATTAAGTAAAACACGAAATAATTCACAAATAACTGAAACATAAGCCACCAAGGTGGTGAAAATCCATTCCGGATTCACTGACAAGTGAAACGAAAGCGAAAAAGGAGAGATTTCATGTTCAAACTGTACATCAATCCCAACATTCAGAAGGGGCATATCCATCCCGAGATCCAGGGACACTTTTCCGAGCATCTGGGAAGATGCATTTACGAGGGCTTATATGTGGGAGAGAACTCCGACATCCCCAACACCAACGGAATGAGAAACGATGTGGTGGAAGCTCTCCGTGAGATGAAGCTGCCCGTGCTTCGCTGGCCCGGCGGATGCTTCGCAGATGAGTATCATTGGAAAGACGGCATCGGCCCCAAGGAGACCCGCAAGAAGATGATCAATACTCACTGGGGCGGCGTTGTGGAAGACAACAGCTTCGGAACTCACGAGTTTATGGAGCTCTGCAGACAGTTGGGCTGCAAGACCTATGTGAATGGTAATGTGGGAAGCGGTACCGTTCAGGAGATGAGCGAGTGGGTAGAGTACATGACCTTTGAAGGCGTTTCCCCCATGGCAGACCTTCGTACGGCCAACGGACATGAGGAGCCCTGGAAGGTTGATTTCTTCGGTGTGGGCAATGAGAACTGGGGCTGCGGTGGAAACATGACTCCGGAATATTACGGAAATCTCTACCGCAGATATCAGACCTACGTCCGTAACTACAATGATAAGAAGCCCATCTTCAAGGTGGCCTGCGGAGCAAACGCAGATGATTACGACTGGACCGAGGGTGTGCTGAAGACCTGCTTCCGTTCTCCTTCCTGGATGCACGGATTTATGGATGGCATTTCCCTTCACTATTACACCGTTCCCTTCGACTGGAACCACAAGGGAAGCGCAACGGACTTCGACGAGAAGACCTGGTACCTGACCCTGAAGAAGACCCTCTACATGGAGGAGCTGCTGGCAAGACACGGCGCGATCCTGGATCAGTACGACAAGGAAAAGAAGGTCGGCTTCATTGTGGACGAGTGGGGAACCTGGTACGATGTGGAGCCCGGAACCAACCCCGGATTCCTCTATCAGCAGAACACCATCCGCGACGCACTGGTAGCCGGCATCAACCTGAACATCTTCAACAAGCATTGCGACCGCGTCCGTATGGCAAACATCGCGCAGATGGTCAACGTGCTCCAGTCCGTGATCCTCACCGACGGCGAGAAGATGATCAAGACTCCTACCTACCA
>JAEEGL015737934.1_pt1 | contig 24545 bp, 20 predicted proteins | sample 9134231 | NCBI WGS metagenome assembly JAEEGL01 (sample SAMN16246548, study PRJNA631951) | gut metagenome | biome: gut microbiome; feature: rumen; material: fiber-attached | host: Bos | place: Iran: Karaj | collected 2018-10
AAGACTTGCGGTCTTCTCATAGATTTACTTTGCGGTCTCTCCGACAGGAGTCATGTTGCGGTGCGGGGCACCCACCTTCTTGCCATCTATCTTCTTGCTGCGGCGCATGTTCTCGTTGCCGTCGAAGTTGGTAGTGTTGGCATACCAGTAGTCGTAGAAATCATCGTAATAGTAGTAGTCGAAACTGCTCCAGTTGGGTGAGGAAGTGTGTCTCATGTTGAAGTCTAAATACGAGTCTCCATCATAGATGCGTCCGCGGAAGCGATCATCGCTGAGGCGATAATCCTCGATGAAGTATGTATAGTCATCCTCAATAAGATACACCTCAATTCTTCCATATCTCACCTGCCACTCGATGTGGTTGGCCACATAGTCCCACGGAGCGTCGCTGTAGTAGTCCACCCAGTAACCGGTGCCGGAGGCAAAGCGGTAAGGGTCGCGGTTGAAGCAAAGCTGTGTGTACGAGATGGCATAGGTATAGTTGTCCCAAGTGGAGGAGAGGAACATCTTGCCCTCCCATGTACCTTCAAGGGTATAAGCGGTGTCATAATCGGGATCCGATTCGCAGCTTCCAAAGAAGAACGGCATCAGGGCCACCATCATCCAAGCGAATTTTGAAGTAAGCGTTCTCATTGTCGTATGTGTTAGATGTTTGACATTCTGTTTATTTACTTTTTCTGATGCAAAGATAGTGGTTTCTGCCGACACCACCAAAGGGGAAGTTCATATAATAACGGGGGGAAATCCCTAAAATGCGGTAGGAAAATGCGCATCAGGAAAATCCCCCCATTGAAGATGTATTGTTAACGGATGTCGAAAAGGTTGAAGAAGCCTGTCATGGTGAAGACCTTGCGCACCTCCTCGTTGATGTTCTGTATTACCACACTTCCACCCTTGGCCGCACATTCCTTGCGCAGTTGGAGAAAAGTCCTGAGTCCGGAACTGCTGATATACTCCATTTGGGTGCAGTCGAGCACAATTTTTTGATCAGCCTTCTCCATGAGAGGCTGCATAGCCTGTGAGAAGTCTGCAGCCACATTGGTGTCGAGCCATCCTTCTATTGTGGCGGTGATAAGTCCGCCCTCTTCATTGATATCTACTTTCATGTTATTGTAATGGTGTTAAAGGATAAATAATGTTCGTGATAAAAATATTTGCGGCAAGTATGATAAGGTTCATCCAGAAACCGATTCGGATAAAGTCGCTGAAACGGTATCCGCCGGGGCCATACACCAGCATGTGGGTGGGTGAGCCGATGGGTGTGGCGAAACTGGAGCTCACACTGATCATCAGTGCGATGAGGAAGGTGTAAGGCTCATATCCCAACTGCGTGGCCGCCTGATACATGATGGGGAAGAACATGGCACCTGCCGCCGTGTTGCTGATAAACTCAGTAATGAATGTACCCACAAGACAGATGGCTGCCATCACCACGATGGGATTGGTGCCGCACACATCCAGTATGCCGAATGCCAGCCGCTCGGCGATGCCCGTCTTCTGAATGGCCAGTCCAAGCACCACCGACCCTGCGAACACCATCAGAATCTCCCAGTTGATGCTCTTCATGGCCTGGTCTACATTGCAGCAACGGGTGACAAGCATGGCCATTGCTGCCAGGAAGGCACACTGCAGCAACGGTATCACATTGAGGGCTGACAGCACCACCATGGCTATCATGATAATGGTAGACACCAGTGTTTTCCGGCTGATATTGGGCAACTCGCTCGAATCAAAGAACTGCAGCTGCGCGTTCAGTTCCTCCGTGTTCATCTTCACCCTTGGCGGGCACTCCAACAGCAGTGTGTCACCGGCCTGAAGCACCACATCGCGGGGAGTCTGCTCAATGCGTTTTCCACGACGGGCCACAGCCACAAGGGTCATACTGTTGTCCTTTTCGAAATCACTGTTGCCGATCTGGGTGCCGATGAGGCTACTGCCGAAAGTAACATAGGCCGTGCGCAGCTGCCGGTTGCGGTCCACCTCACTCATTGTGAACACATGATGGTCGGCATTCACCAGCCCGTGGCTGGAGCGCAGGTCGAGTATCTCGTCTATCTGTCCGGCATAGACCAGCCTGTCGCCTCCCAAGATAAACTCATCGGCAGGCACGGGCGAGAGCACTTCCTTGTCAAAGCGCACCAACTCGATGAGGCTACCGCCTCTCACGTTGTCAAGTCCCGACTCGGCGATGGTCTCACCCACATGGGGATTGTCGGTGGGTACAAGCAGTTCCACGGTATAGTCGGATGTCGATTCAAAGGCTTCCTCTGGCGCCTTGCGGTCGGGCAGCAATTTACGCATGGCGATAATGGAGAGCACACCAATCGTCAAACAGAAAAGACCGGGCAACATGGTGGCCAACACATTCATGGTCTGTCCAGTGTCCTCGGCATAAAGGCCGGAGATAATCAGGTTGGGCGGTGTACCGATAAGCGTACACACACCACCCATGCCCGAGGCATAGCTCAGGGGGATAAGCAATTTGGAAGGTGAGACACCCAGTTTTTTCGACCACATCTTCACTATACCCACAAATAGCGCCACCACGGTGGTGTTGCTTAGGAAGGAACTGAGACCCGCCACCGGCAGCATGAGCCTGATGACGGCCTTGCTGTAGGATTTGGGTTGCCCTAACAAATGTTTCACAATCCATTGCAGCACACCTGTATGAGTGAGTCCTGCCACCACCACGAAGAGCACTCCGATGATGACAACCGAAGTGGAGCTGAATCCGGAGAAAGCCTCTTTGGCATCGAGCACACCTGTCACAAAGAGGATGGAAATGGCACCTAGAAACACCAGGTCGGCCCTCAGTTTGGTAAACAACAGTACGGTGAACATTGTGAGCACCGTGACAATGGTGATCCATGCATAGAGGTTGAATCCCAAGAAAACGATTGATTCCATAGGCTATTATTTATGTTGATTTAGGTTCGATTTTCTTTGACAAAGTGAGCACATTGGCGCCATCGGCAGTACGCTCATAAATCATCTCATCCATGATTGTCTTCACAAGGTGTATGCCCAGTCCACCGATACGGCGCTCCTCGAGCGAAGCATTTATGTTGGCATTGTCAGCCTTTGTTGGGTCAAAAGGAATGCCATAATCCTTTATCTGCATCACCAGTTTGCCAGGCTCCATTACGGCTGTGAGATGCACATTGCCACGGATGCCTTTAGGATAGGCATAGTTGATAACATTCACCACAGCCTCCTCCACCGCTAAATTCACCGACATGGCAAATCCATTGGGTTGATGATGCTCTCTGCAGAAAGACAACACGAAACCCCTCAGTCGCTCCACCTCTGCCATTTCATTCTTTAAGAGCAGGGTGCGGCGGTCCTCTACAGCCTGTTCATGCTTTTTATGGTTCAGGAAGAGCATGGTGATATCATCATTCTGTTCGGCTCCCTCTGCAAAGGAATCCACACGCCGCTTGATAAAGGTTACCGACTGCTCGGCATCCACCCCCTTGCACATCGAGGCCTCGGCGAGCAGCCGGTCCTCGCCGAAGAGTTCATTGGCATTGTTCACCCGCTCTGTCAGTCCGTCGGTATAGAGCAGGAGCGATGCCCCTGGGGCAAGGTTTATCTGCTGCTCCTCGTAGGAGAACCTGTCGACAATGCCCACCGGCACTTGAGGAATCACATCGAGATAGCTGCAGGGGCCGTCCTCGGGTATCAATATGGGTGGATTGTGCGAAGCATTGCAAAAGGTGAGCAGATGAGTTTTCAGGTCGAGCACCCCCACAAAGAGGGTGACAAATACGCACGATTCATTTGTACTGGCTATGGCATGGTTGATTTCGCGCACCACATTGGCTGCCGACTGATAGTTGCCTGCCAAGTTGCGGAACAGTGTGCGTGTCACTGCCATATATAGCGATGCCGGCACACCCTTGCCAGCCACATCGCCCACAATGAAGAAGAGTTCATTGTTGTCGACAAGGAAATCATAGAGGTCACCACCCACCTGCTTGGCCGGCTCCATCGAGGCAAAGATTCCAAATTCAGGGTGCTTAGGGAAGGAAGTGGGAATCATGCCCATCTGTATGTTGTGTGCAATGGTCAGTTCGCTCTGCATGTGCTCTTTGGTGGCTGTTGTCACCTTGAGGTCTTCAATGTATTGCTTGAGCGAAGTCTGCATGTATTCGAAGGCTCTGTGCAACTGCTTCAGTTCGTCTTCTGACTTGATATCTGGCAGCGGAGTGTCAAGGTTGCCGTTTGCTATGCCCATGGCCGATTCGGCAAAAAGCCGCAATGGTCGCACCAAACGATAGATGACCGTAGTGCAGAGCACGAAGAGGATGAGCAGTCCCAACAAAAAAGCAACCGCGCCATAGAAGATGAGCGACTTGTAACTGGAGAGGATGTCCATCCTGGAACAGACCACAGCTGCGTGCAGGCCATTACACTCCACCGGCTCATATAACAGCAGCGAGGGTTTGGATTGTCCGAAAATCTGACACATTCCCTGCTTTCCGCTCACCATCGAGGCAATCATCTTGCGCAATTCAGGACCAGTCTGTTCCATGACAATCCGGTTGCCCACATACAAAAATTTACCCTCCTGCGTGGCCACAAGGGTGAAAGAATGGGGATAGGGTTTCACCTGCTTGATGATACTGACAATGCTGTCAGTAGAAAGTGTGTCACCCTTCATCTTGGCCTCACATTCTTGCATGCGCACCTTGATAACCGCATCGTGCAACTGATTCTTGGCCTTTGCAGCCGTTTCTTCCTTCACCGTCTCCTCAGAATAATAGAGATAGGTGAGCATGGCAGCCAAGAACACTCCCGCCGCTACAAGCAGAATCGTGACACTCAGACGACTGGAAAAAGATTTCCATAATGCCAAGTCGTAGGTATAGTCAAAATTCGGTTCTTCTACCATTATATCAGATTAACAAATGCGATAAAACAAATCTGCCACAAAAGAGGCAGTTAAGTCAAAAGGTTGTATTCTCTCCGCAAATATAGGAAAAAAAAGGAAAATGTGAAAGAAGAATATACTTTTTTAATAAGAATGCAGAATTATATGACTATTTCGTACAATGCAATATTTATTCATAAATATAGTCTAAAGTATCTTTTAATATTTATTTTTATGCTAATCAGTGTATCTATCAAAAAAAATTCCTATCTTTGCATTAATCAAGTAAAGAAACCAATGGCTAAAACAAAAAATACTTTACCCTATTCAATAAAATAATGAAGACTATCTATGATTTCTCTGTCAAGGACAGAAAAGGCGGCAATGTTTCCCTGAAGGAATACGCCAACGAAGTGATTCTCATCGTCAACACCGCCACCAAGTGCGGTTTCACCCCTCAGTACGAAGAACTGGAGAAGCTCTATGAGAAGCATCATTCTGACGGTTTCACCATTCTCGACTTCCCCTGCAATCAGTTCGGCCAGCAGGCTCCAGGCCGAGACGAGGAAATACACAATTTCTGCAAACTGAACTATGGCACTGAATTCCCCCGTTTCAAGAAAGTCAAGGTGAACGGTGAGGATGCCGATCCGCTCTTCAAATATCTCAAAGAACAGAAAGGTTTTGCCGGTTGGGACATGAACCACCCCATCGCACACATTCTGGACGAGATGCTCAGCAAGGCCGACCCCAACTACAAGGAGAGTCCTGATATCAAATGGAACTTCACCAAGTTCCTCATTGACAAACGCGGACTTGTGGTGGCACGCTTCGAGCCTACTGCCAGTATCGATGAGATAGAGAAGAAAATTATCGAACTGCTTTAATCCTTTGCAATCATCTGATATGGATAGGAGAGAACACGTACGCTGTCTCATTGTGGGCAGCGGTCCGGCAGGCTACACAGCCGCCATCTACGCTGCCCGTGCCAACTTATCACCCGTGGAGTATTGCGGTCTGCAACCTGGTGGCCAACTCACTCAGACCACTACTGTGGAGAACTTTCCCGGCTATCCCGACGGTGTGGAGGGTACACAGATGATGGACGACATCCGCCGTCAGGCTGAGAACTTCGGAACCGACCTTCGCGACGGTGTGATAGTTAAGGCCGACCTGAGCCAGCGTCCCTTTGTGCTCACCACCGACGACGGCAAGGAGATTGAGGCCGACACAGTGATTATCGCCACAGGTGCCTCTGCCAAATACTTAGGTCTCGAAGATGAGAAAAAATACAACGGGCTGGGTGTGTCGGCTTGTGCCACCTGCGACGGATTTTTCTACCGCAAGCGCACAGTGGCCGTTGTGGGCGGCGGTGACACCGCTTGTGAAGAGGCAGTCTATTTGGCCGGCCTTGCTAAAAAGGTGTATATGATAGTTCGCAAGCCTTACCTGCGTGCCTCGGATGTGATGCGTCGCCGTGTAGAGGAGACTGAGAACATTGAGATTCTCTTCGAACACAACACATTGGGTCTCTATGGCGAGAACGGTGTGGAGGGTGCCCATTTGGTGAAACGCAAGGGGGAGCCCGATGAGGAACGCTATGACCTGCCCATCGACGGTTTCTTCCTCGCCATCGGCCATAAGCCCAACAGCGACGTGTTCAAAGAGTGGCTCGACACCGATGAGACGGGCTATATCATCACCCTCGACGGCACACCGCGCACAAAGATTCCTGGTGTGTTCGCCGCCGGTGACGTGGCCGATCCACATTACCGCCAGGCCATCACTGCCGCTGCCAGTGGATGCATGGCCGCCATTGAGGCCGACCGCTATCTCAAGACACTTTAGGAATACCCCTATCCCATGAAAAACGCCACCCGTGCAAAACAGAAATGCACGGGTGGCGTTTTTCTTATGCTTTCAGGATGCCTTTTTATCCCGCAGCAGCCATAGTCCAAGGAAAGTGAGCAGTCCGTTCACCATAAGCATCTCATAGCCGAAACGGTAGTGCAGCCAGTGGGTGGAGGCCGTGTCGATGGCGAAACAGATGAGCGGAGCTGCCACGGCGATACAAGGCACATATCGGTCGGCCACTCCACGGCGTGTGTAGATGCTGAAGACGAAGAGACCGAGAAGAGGTCCGTAGGTATAGCCACACATCACATAAATAGCATCGATGACACTCGATGAATTGATAAGGCGGAACAAGAGGACGAAACCCACGAAGACCGCCGCCACAACTACATGCACCCGTTTACGGAGGTGCTCGTCATCGGGTCGCCGGAGCAAGTCGACACAGCAACTGGTGGTGAGTGCCGTAAGCGCTGAATCGGCACTTGAGAAAGAAGCCGCCACAATACCCACCGTGAAGAGCACAAGCACCCACTGCCCTAATTGTCCCGAAGCGGCAAACATGGGCAGCAGTTCGTCGCCTGTGGCTGGAAGAGAAGTGCCCTGCCGTGCCGCAAGAATGGTGAGCAGCACGCCTAATGAGAGAAAGAGCAGGTTGGCAGGCACAAATGCAAAACCATAAGAACACATATCCTTTTGCGCATCCCGCAACGACTTGCATGTAAGGTTTTTCTGCATCATATCCTGGTCGAGACCTGTCATTACCACCACAATGAAAATACCACTGAGAAACTGTTTCCAAAAATTCTGCCTTGACACCCAATCGTCGAACACAAATATGCGGCTCCTCTCGTCGGCCATGATTGCCTTTATGGTCTCACCAGCCGAGAAGTCTAACTGTCTCATCACCTGAACAATGATTAGTATGAGCGTGGTGAACATGAGCAGAGTCTGGAAAGAATCGGTCCACACCAGCGTCTTAATGCCTCCGCGGCGTGTGTAGAGCCATATCAGGGCCACCATCACCACTACTGTCAGTGCGAAGGGCACGCCATAGGCATCCAACACGAAACGCTGCAGAATGATGCACACCACATAAAAGCGGGCGGCGGCACCCGTCATTTTGGAAAGCACAAAAAAGGCCGCTCCTGTGGTATATGAACGCGGTCCGAGACGTTCTTGCAGATAAGAATAAATGGTGGTGAGCCGATGGCGGTAGTAGACAGGCAACAGCACGAAAGCCACCGCCATATAGCCAAGGATGAATCCCAGGCAAGTCTGCATGTACGTCATTTGTGATGTCATCACCATGCCGGGCACACTGACGAAGGTGACGCCCGATATAGATGCCCCAATCATACCGAAAGCCACCATGTACCATGGTGAGCGCCTGTTGCCCCGGAAGAAAGTGTCATTATCGGCAGTTCGTGCGGTCACACGGCTCAGGAGCATGAGCACGGCAAAATAGCCTATTACAGTGAGCAGTATAATCATGCCTGTGCAGTAAGTTTATTTCCCTCCATCTGGTGCAGCACATACACGGCCTCGCCCACCGTCTTTACATTGTCCACCGAAATGATACGCTTGCCCGGTGTGGGTTTCACCTGGCATCGTCGATGATTTTGCGACACATAGTCAATCATATTGCCAAAAATCCTGCTATGGAAGAAAGGACTGTCGTCCTTGGATACGAGGCACATCTGCATCATTCCCCTCTTGAGCACGATGCGCTCACAGCCCAAGTGTCGTCCTACCCGCCGCAGCGCCACCACCTGCATCAGTTCGAGTCCCTCCCTTGGCACAGGTCCGAAACGGTCCTCCAAGCGTTTTCGGTAGGCATCGAGGTCACGCTCGTTGGTGATATTGTCCAGTTCTCTGTACAGCAGCATACGCTCGCTGCTGCCCGGCACATAGTTGTCGGGGAAGAACATTTCCATGTCGGTTTCCACCATGCAGTCTTCCACGAAGTCGGCACCCGAAATCTTCCGTCCTTCCTTTATTTCCTTTTCAAAGAGTTCGTTGAACTCGGTGTTCTTCAGTTCGGTCACAGCCTGGTTCAGTATTTTCTGATAGGTTTCATAGCCTAAATCTTCCATGAATCCGCTCTGCTCTGCTCCGAGCAGATTGCCGGCCCCGCGGATGTCGAGGTCCTGCATAGCCAGATTGAATCCGCTTCCCATCTCCGAGAAGTTCTCCAATGCCTCGAGGCGCTGCCGTGCCTGCGGTGGCAAGGCGGCCTTGGGTGGTGCGAGCAGATAGCAGAAAGCCTTTCGGTTGGAGCGTCCCACCCTGCCACGCATCTGGTGCAGGTCGGAGAGTCCGAACCGGTGTGCGTCGCTAATAATGATGGTGTTGGCGTTGGGTATGTCGATACCGTTCTCCACGATGGTGGTGGAGAGGAGCACATCATAGTCGTAATTGATGAATCCCATCACAATTTTCTCCAATTCATCGGGTTTCATTTGTCCGTGTCCCACAGCCACGCGTGCATCGGGCACATATTCGTGAATCATGTGCTCCATTTCGGTAAGTTTGGCGATACGGTTGCACACAAAGTAAACCTGTCCGTTGCGGCTCATCTCAAAGTTGATGGAATCGGCTATGAGGTCACGGCTGAAAGTGGTGAGTTCGGTATAGACCGGCAGTCTGTTGGGCGGCGGAGTGCGTATGATGCTCATGTCCCTTGCCCCCATGAGAGAGAACTGCAATGTGCGCGGTATAGGAGTGGCCGTCATGGTGAGGGTGTCGACATTGGTCTTTATACGGCGCAGTTTTTCTTTTGTGGAGACGCCAAACTTCTGTTCCTCGTCGATGATGAGCAGGCCGAGGTCTTTCCACTCCACCGTCTTGCCCAATATCTTGTGTGTTCCTATAAGAATGTCAATACGTCCTGCTTTCAGGTCTTCGAGCACCTGGTGCGTCTGCTTTGTGCTGCGTGCCCGCGTGAGGTAGTCGACCCTGACGGGCAGGTTGCGCAGACGGTCATAAAAAGTCTGGAAATGCTGGAAGGCGAGCACAGTGGTAGGCACAAGCACGGCCACCTGCTTAGAGTCGCAGGCAGCCTTGAAAGCGGCACGCACAGCCACCTCTGTCTTGCCGAATCCCACATCGCCGCAAACCAGGCGGTCCATAGGCCTGTCGCTCTCCATGTCGACTTTCACATCATTGGTGGCAGTGAGCTGGTCGGGAGTGTCCTCATATAGGAAACTGGCCTCCAGTTCATGCTGCATATAGGTGTCAGGACTGAATGCAAATCCTCTCTCCGTGCGTCGGCGGGCATAGAGTTTAATAAGGTCGCGCGCGATGTCCTTGATTCGGTTTTTGGTGCGCTCCTTCATGCGTTCCCAGGCACCAGTGCCCAAAGTACTCAACCGTGGCGGTGTTCCGTCGTTGTTGCTGCGGTACTTGGATATTTTGTAGAGTGAGTGAATGGACACATCCACGATATCACCGCGTTGATACACGATGCGTATCTTCTCCTGATAAGTGTCGCCCTGAGGCACACGCACCAGTCCGAAGAACTTTCCTATTCCGTAGTCGATGTGCACTACGAAGTCGCCTGGCTGCATCTCCTGCAGTTCTTTCATGGTGAGGGCCATCTTGCCTGCCCTTGCCGCATCAGACCTGAGGTTGAACTTATGGAAGCGGTCGAATATCTGATGGTCAGTGAAAAGGCAGATGCGCAGGTTGCGGTCGGTGAATCCCTCATGAAGCGACTTGTCTACCGCCTCGAAGTCGATGCCGGTGTTCAGGCTGTCGTACGAACTGGTCTCGGTGGCTGTTTCCTTGCCAGAGAAGATGTCTCTCAGACGCTGTATCTGTTTGGCACTGTCGGCCAGAATGAAAAGGCGGTATCCCTGCAGGAGATAGTCCTCAAGGGTCTGTGTGAGCAGGCTGAAATTTTTATGGAACAAAGGTTGCGGTGAGATTTCAAACTCAAGCTTGGCAGCGGGTGTACTGGAAGGCCGCGCTCCAAACTCCACCCTGCGCATGGCACCAAATTCTTTTTCGAAAAGTGATTTGGGCACGAGTTGCGACTCCTTGCGCATCTGCTGCAAAATGGCGGGATGTTCCACCTCCGGTGCATTGGCCAAGCGTTCAGTAAGGGCCTGCTTGGAAAAACCATCTTCATAAATCTGCCCCACAGTCTGGCAGACATAGTCGAAATCTTTCACCATGAGCAGGGTACCTTTGGGCAGGAATTGCGAAAGGGGCACCTTCTCTACCGCACTGGCCAATTCGGGCACGATGTCCACATGCTGCCGCAATTCCTTGGAGAGCTGGCTCTCAATATCGAAGGTGCGGATGGTATCCACCTCATCGCCGAAGAAATCTATGCGGAAGGGCAATTCGCTGCTGTAGGAGTAGACATCGAGAATGCTGCCGCGCAAAGCAAACTGTCCCGGTTCATATACATAGTCTTGCTCCTTCAGTCCCCATGAGCGCATCTTGGCCAACAGTTCGTCCAGTTCCACCACATCGCCCACATTCAGACGCACCACCTTGTTCTCAAGGCGTTTTTTGGACACTACAAGTTGACTCAATGCCTCCGGGCATGACACGACGACAAAACTGTCATCCTCCGGGTTCCCCGTGCCAGTGCGTGACAACCTTGCCAGCACCTCAGTGCGTAGAATCTCATTGGCGGAATCGTTTTGTGCATACTTCACAGCCCTGCGATAGAGAGAAGGATAGAAGAGCACCTTGTCCTGTCCAAGAATCTGCATGAGGTCATTGTAGAAGTAACCCGCCTCCTCGGCATCTTGCAGCACAGCAAGCACAGGATGTTTCAGTCTGCCCACAACGGCAGACAGCATCATGGGAGCCGCCGAAGCCAACAGACCTTGCAAGAAGATGAGCCCGAGCGACTCATCCTCCATTAGTTTGTGCAGCGCCTTGCCCTGTGCCGACGCTGCATATAATTGTCTTAATTCGTTGATTTTCAAACTTCCGATATTATTTTTGAAGACAAAAAAGCCCGAATTCTCGGGCGCCACCTTAACCGTTGAAGAGGCCCTAAAGACCTTTAGGCTTTAAGTGCCATTCATAGGTATTTATTCATCTTTTGGCAAAGGTGGGTACTTTCTGAACCAACCGTCGAGCCGCAAGCGCATCACCCCGAAGAAAGCCTCGCTGAAAATGCCGCCACTCATCTTGCTCACGCCCTCACGCCTGTTGACAAACACTACTGGCACCTCGACAATCTTGAATCCGATGCGCCAAGCAGTGAACTTCATCTCAATCTGAAAGCCATAACCCTTAAAGCGCACCTTGTCGAGCTCGATGGTCTCGAGAACGCGTCTGCGGTAGCACTTGAACCCGGCAGTGGTGTCATTGATTTTGAATCCTGTGACAATGCGCACATACTTTGAGGCGAAATAACTCATCAGAATCCGTCCCATAGGCCAATTCACCACATTCACACCTGTCACATAGCGTGAGCCGATGGCAAGGTCGTATCCTTGGTCGTGGCATGCGGCATAGAGACGTGGCAGGTCGTCGGGATTGTGGCTGAAGTCGGCATCCATCTCAAAAATATATTCATACTCATGCATCAACGCCCATTTGAAACCGGCGATATAGGCAGTGCCCAAACCTAGTTTGCCCGAGCGTTCCATAATGAAAAGACGGTCTCCCCACTCAGTGTCGATGAGACGGTGCACAATGTCGGCGGTGCCGTCAGGACTGCCGTCATCAATTACAAGGATGTGGAAACATTTCTCCAGTCCGAACACAGCGCGTATAATTTTCTCTATGTTCTCCTTTTCATTATAGGTGGGTATGATCACCAAACTGTCGCTCTGAGTCATAAGCCTTCTTAAGATTAGTAAATTGATTTTGGCTGATTAAGACGGATAATAGATTCGTAATCTTTTGCAAAGATAGCATTTTTAATTGAGACAATATAAAGAAACGCACTAAAAAAACACCTCCTTATTGGTCGGGATTCTCTACATAGCCTTGAAAATCGGGCTCCAGGGCCGACATCACGGTTCTGTAACTGTCTTTCATTGTGAATGAAATGTTGTCATCACCCTGCCCCATGGGGTAAATCGGCTGATGGATAGTCAGGCTCAGTGGATGCCAGTTGACAAAATGCCAATCGCGCATACGGGGCATTACATGGAAGGACCCGTTGATGGTGACAGGCACCACGGGCAACTGCAGTTCATCTGCCAATGCGAAAGCGCCTTTTTTGAAGTTGCCCATGTGGCCGGTGAAGGTACGTGCCCCCTCGGGAAACACCACAAGCGAAACACCGTGTTTCAATATCTCACGTGCCTGCTCATACGATTCACGTATGCGCTTTGGACCGCGCTTGTCGATGAAGACCTGATGCGATGCCACACAAGCTCTTCCCACAAAGGGAATCTTTCTCAACTGGTGCTTCATCATCCATCGGATATTGTGGCCCAGATGGCCGTAAATCAGGAATATGTCGAATGCTCCTTGGTGGTTGGGTACAAAGACATAGGATTTGTCCTTCTCCAAGTGCTCTTTTCCCTCCGCTTTCACGGGCAGGAACAAGAGAGCCAAAACCATGCGGCTCCAATACTGCAGTGGCACATACCCCCAGTACTTTCTGTTGCCCAATGCGCACCCTGCCATAGTGAGGAGCGAGAAGAAAATGGTTGCAATGACCACGATGGGAAGCACGACAAACAATTGGTAAATACGGTATATTATCTTCATAATTCTGTGGAGTGATTCAATTATTGGAGTTTAAAGTGATGTATACAAAATTTTGGATTTACTTTGTTCGATGGAGGGTGATGAGGACTATCTCGCCGGTGGCACCGAAACGGAAGGGGATGAGTCCTCCCAAACCCCGTGTCACAAAGAGGGCTCTGTCGCCGTGGTGGTAAAGTCCCTCAAACTCGCCCCCTATCACTGAGTAAGGAGACACCCCCAAGAAGTTCACCTGTCCGCCATGGGTATGTCCGCTGAGGGTGAGTTGGGCTTGTGTTTTGGGGAGGATGGCTTCACGCCAGGCATAAGGGTCATGCTCAAGCATCACCACAAAACTGCCTGGATTCACTCCCGTCATGGCCTGCTCGGCATCACCTTTGGAGGGGAACCGCGGTTTGCCCAGATTCTCCATGCCTGCCACCACCAAAGTGTCGGTTCCACGGGTGATGAAACGATGCTCATTTCGCAACAATTCCCATCCCAAGCTACGTATTTTCCGGTCGGTGGCCAATTCCGCTGCCGACCTTTCCTCGGGTGAGGCATCTATATACATAGGATAGTCATGGTTGCCCATCACGGCCATCACACCATCGGGTGCCTTGAGACGCGAAAGGGAACCACTATGCTTATCTATCTCCTCGGCCCGCACATTCTGCAAGTCGCCAGTGAAGACGATGAGGTCGGCTCCCAAAGCATTGATACTGTCCATGGCCATGGCCAACACCTCGCGCCCGCGCCGGGTGGCATAACTGCCCACATGGGCATCGGAGAAGAGCGCCACCTTATAGCCATCGAAAGCATACGGCAATTGTGCCATAGTGAGGTCCACCCGCCTCACCTCAAATTTATGAAAGCCGACAGTCACACCATAGCCCACCATCCACACAAGAGCCACCGACAGCAAAGCCGCCACAATCACCGCACAACGATGAGAGGGAGCATACTTCTCAGAAACATTGGAATTCTCAGTGCTCTTCGACTTCTCCATTGGCAATTGATTTTTTATGGCTCTTTTCAAGGAACCCTTTTTTGAGAGATACCGGCCCGGCAGTCTTACAACAGAGGCGAGCATCAGCACCAAGGTGAAGAGCATTTTAGGCAAGGTGTACACACCTAACACCAACAGATAGATAAAGAGCGGCCATGGATTGGCAGGCATGAAGTCCGGACAGGCAGCCAACCACAACGTATAGGCCAGCAGGAAAATCGACACGCCCCACCACACTATCTTCAGCCACAACTTGGAGCCACGTCGCGCCCATACCCGGTAGAGATACACATCAGGTATCACTATCAGCAGGATGAACAATATGAGCGAACGGTGTATCATAATAGCGAATGGCAGAGAGGCTTATGGATTATCAGTTAGAAATGGATTGTCGTGTTGATCGGGGTTGAAAGGTTGAGGAATCTATCCTATAAGGCTGGAGGAGAGGAAGCGGCGCATCAACTCTATCGGCACACCGCGACGGCGGGCATAGTCGGTGAGCTGGGTCTCATCTATTTTGCCAAGGTCGAAATAGCGTGCGGCAGGATGGGCCAGCATCAGTCCCGATACGGAAGCATGGGGACGCATGGCTCCGGTCTCTGTAAGCCGGATGCCTATTTCGCTCATCCGGAGCAGGCGCTCCAAAAGGAAGTTCACACTCGTGTCGGGCAGCGAGGGATATCCCACTGCAGGACGTATGCCCTGATAGTCGCCGTGGAGCAATTGCGTAAGGGAGAGATTCTCATTTGGAGCATATCCCCACAGATACCGCCGCATTTCCTGATGAGCCATCTCCGCAGTAGCCTCCGCCAAACGGTCGGCTAAAGTCTGGGAGAGCATACGCTCATAAGCATCACTCTTGAGGTCTGTCTCCATGGCAGTGTCCACTGTTGTGGCAAATACCCCTACCCTGTCAGCATTATCAGCCGAAGCCGCAAGGACACCTTCTTCAGTTGAGGCGGTTTGGGAGTCAATCGTGGCAGGTCTTACGAAATCGGCTAAAGACAGACAGAATCCGTCGGCATCAGGTCTCTGCTGGCGGAGGCAGGGAATACGCAAGTCTCCGAGCACGATGTCATCATGGTCGGAGCAAGCAGGATAGAGAGCCATCACGGCATGGGTGCAGTATGCTTTGTCGAGGGTCTGCAACATGTGTTCGGCATCAGCCCTCAGATTGTCTCTTTCCTGTCCCGGACCCACCTGCCACGCATGGTAGAAGTAGAGCCAGTTGATATAGGGTGCCACCTCACTCACCTTGTACGAGCGTTTCCAGCGAGCGGATGTCTGGGAATCTATTGATGAATTGTCGTGGTGATGCTCACTCATGTGCGAAAGATATCATTTCGCCCCTTGGCTGCCCGCTGAGGGCACCTTGGGCATAGACCGGTTGTCCGTTGCAGAAAGTGTATTCTACCTGCCATAGCAGCTTTTTGCCCTCAAGAGGACTCCATCCGCACTTGCTCAGCACCTCCTGTGCCGTAACGGTGCGGCCTTGTCCCTGCCTTACCACCACCACATCGGCTTTGTAGCCCGGGCGAAGGAATCCACGCTGGCGCACCCCAAAAAGTAAAGCCGGCTGATGCGCCATCAGCAGTGGCACGCGCTCCAACGGCAGGACACCCTCACTGGCCAACTGAAGCATATAACGCAATGAAAACTGCACCATGGGCATGCCAGAGGCAGCCCTTCGGCAGCCGCCCTCTTTCTCCCTTAGCAGATGGGGAGCATGGTCAGTGGCCACAGTGGTGATGCGGCCGTCGGTAAGGGCCCTACGCAGTGCTCCGCGGTCGACCGCTGTTTTTACAGAAGGGTTGCATTTTATTCTTGTGCCCATCGTGGCATAGTCATCGTCGGTAAAGCACAGATGGGCCACAACAGCCTCGGCTGTGATGAGTGGAAGGGAACCTGTGCCGCTGTATGCGGGGATAAGCTCAAGTTCCTCGGCTGTTGAAACATGTGCCACATGCAGTCGAGCTCCCGCCTGCCGTGCCATCTCTATGCCTAGGCGGGTAGAGGTGATGCAAGCCTCCCTGCTTCGCACCAAAGGGTGCATCCGCACATCGGGGTCGTCGCCCAGCTCCTCGCAGATACGGCGCATATTGTCATTGATTATATTGGTGTCCTCACAGTGTGCCATCACAGGCATGTGCGCCTCGGCGAAGACAGCCTGAAGGGCCTCTCTCCGGTCGACAAGCATATTGCCGGTTGAGGAGCCCATAAACAATTTCACTCCCGGCACACGGGAGCGGTCCAATTGAGCGAAGAGATGGTAATTGGTGTTGGTGGCACCGAAGAAGAATGAATAGTTCACCAAGCTGTCGCGGCCTGCCCGTGCCCATTTATCGTGCAATGCGTCGAGTGTCACGGTAGCCGGATTGGTGTTGGGCATATCGAAGAAAGATGTGACGCCACCCGCCGCCGCAGCCCGGCTCTCGCTTGCCATGTCGGCCTTATGGGTAAGTCCGGGTTCGCGGAAGTGGACATGGGTGTCGATGACTCCGGGCATGACAAAGCAGCCAGGAGCCTCGATGATTTTGTCGTATTGGCAATTAGCGGGAGGATCGCCCTCATACACTGCCCCGATGATATCGTTCTCCATCAGCAGGGCGCCATGGAAAACACGTCCTTCGTTTACAATCGTGGTATCGGCTATCAGTGTTTTCATGCAATGGGCGCTTGAAAGATTATTCTTGTTTCTCCGGAGCAGGAGCTGTGGGAGCCGGAGCGGCTGCGGGAGGTGCAGGCTGAGCTTCGCCTTCGCTCTTCTGGCCGGCCAACTCATTGGGCGTAGGTGCCTGAGGCAGCGGTGCGGAGGCCTGCGGTTGAGTGGACGGCATCTGTTCCAGTCCATTCTGCATATTCTGTATGTGCTGGGCCTCGCTCATGTACATCTTCACATAGGGGTCATTTTTGAAATTGTCGGTGGCCTTGCTCATTATCTGCACTATCCAGGGCCGCATTTCGGGGTAAGGATAAGTAGCGGTGACGAGCATGAAGACGCCCGGGCCGAGCACATTGTCGAAGTTGTCGGTAATAAAAGAGGTGACAAGGGTGTCAAGACTCATATTGAGCCTCAATTCATCGCTCTGCAGTTGCCGCACCACCATTCCCATGTCCTCACCGTCCATGATGGCCCGGTCGAAGCGGTGCTGCAGTTCGCCCAACTGGAGTTGCAGGCTGTCGCTGCTTTTGAGATAGGTGTATAGTTTGTCGTTGAGCGGTGTGCCCGAGAGATGGGTCTGTCCGAGATTGAACTTCACCTGAATATCTCCCCCTTCAAGCACGATGGGAAAGGCCACGCCATTGTCAATAAAAAGTGTTGCGAAACGCACTGAGTCGGTTGTGCCGGTAAAATGGAACTGCCCGTGCACCATCTCAGTGGAGTCAATGTCTTTCATCTCATTGTCTTTGACGGCGCGCAGATACAGTTTCTTACTGTCGAGGCTTGACACATTGGATGAGCCGTCGATGTTGTAAGAGTTGACACAAGAGGCCAAAACAGCGATGGCCCAAATGGCGTGTAAATATTGTTTCATAAATCAGTTTTCAATCGGACAGACAAAAATAATATCTTTTGTCGACCTATGAGGAAATCTTTCGTAGGATTTAAACTATTTATAACACTTTTAGTGTTTATTTTGACTTGAACCTTTGGAAAGTTCATGACTGATGCGGTGTGTGGCATACATCTGGAGGATGGCGCCGCACAGCAACAGCATCACCCATTTGTTGTAAACATAGGTGATATAGTCGACCCTCGACATGAGCGAGGATAGGAAATAATACTGAGTGTCGACAATTGAGACGGCTGCCAACAGGAACAAGATATCGGAAAAGATGAGTATGCGCCGCAGTCTGCGCACCACCACATCATCACCCTCATAACGCTGCTGAAGCTGCATGGCCACGAAGAGCACTGCACCCACGGCATAGACAAAACAGAAGATGGCAGACTTGAAGAGAAAGGCGCAACATCCGGCACCCACCACCATGAGAATTGCGCCGAACAAAAGGATACGCGACTGCAGTGAGGTCAACTCTCTCATAGGCCAGGCTCCTCCTTCATCTCATCATCGCTCAGCACAAAGATGTCCTCATTGTCGGCTTTCATGAAATAACGCTCACGGGCAATCTTCTCTATGGCCTCAGGGTCGGTGAAAAGATTGCTCAGCTTGATAGAGTCTTCACGGTAACTCTCGTCGTAGGCCTCGATCTCGGCCTTAAGATGAGATATCTCCCGGAAGTTCTTCACCTGCTGCAGATAGCTGTTCTCACCGATAAAGCCCACCACGAGGAAGCCAATCACTATTGTGACCAGATATTTATATCGTCCCGCCAGTTCCAAGACCCGGCGCATGAAATCCTTCAATTTGTTCAGCATATATAATTACAATATTCGTGCAAAATTACGGAAAGTAAGAGACACTGCCAAACAAATACGTTTTTTTTCATCAACGGTAAGGGAAAATCCAATAAAAATCCCTACATTTGCAAACAAATCAACTTTTTCAAACCATGCAATATATCGTCTCCGCACGAAAATACCGCCCCATGACATTCGATGCCGTGGTGGGCCAGTCTGCGCTCACCACGACCCTGAAGAATGCCGTGAAGAGCGGCAAGCTGGCACACGCCTTCCTCTTCTGCGGGCCGCGCGGTGTGGGCAAGACCACCTGCGCGCGTATCTTCGCAAAGGCCATCAACTGCCAGCATCCCACCGCCGACGGCGAGGCATGCAACGAGTGCGACAGCTGTGTGGCATTCAACGAGCAGCGCTCGCTCAACATCTTCGAGCTTGACGCCGCGAGCAACAACTCAGTTGAAAACATCAAGCAGCTGATGGACCAGACGCGCATACCGCCGCAGACAGGCAAGTACAAGGTGTTCATCATCGACGAGGTTCACATGCTGTCATCACAGGCCTTCAACGCCTTCCTGAAGACACTTGAAGAACCGCCCTCGTACGTAATCTTCATTCTTGCCACCACCGAGAAGCACAAGATTCTGCCCACCATCATTTCCCGCTGCCAGATATACGATTTCGACCGCATGAGCGTGCCCGACATCGTGGGCCACCTGAAACGTGTGGCCGACCGCGAGGGATTCAAATACGATGAGGAAGCCCTGCACATCATCGCCGAGAAAGCCGACGGCGGCATGCGCGACGCCCTCTCCATCTTCGACCAGACGGTGAGCTACAGCCAAGGCAATCTCACCTACGAGAAGGTGATTGAAAACCTGAACGTGCTCGACAGCGAAAACTATTTTCGGATAGTGGACCTGAGCCTTGAGAACAAGGTGGGCGACGTGATGGTGTTGCTGAATGACATTCTGAGCAGGGGATTCGACGGCATTCATTTAGTGAACGGTCTGGCCAAGCACGTTCGCGACGTGATGATGGCTAAAAACCCCGCCACCCTACCCTTGTTGGAGGTGAGTGAGCTGCAGCGGGAGAAATTCCGTGCTCAGGCGGCAAAATGCCCCGACAAGTTTCTTTACCAGACGTTGCGTATTACCAACCGCTGCGACATCAACTACCGCCAGAGCAGCAACAAACGGTTGCTCGTTGAGCTCACGCTCATCGAGATAGCGCAGATAACGCAGGACGATGACGCCAGTGCGGGGCGCCGCCCTAATCGTAGACTAAAAAACCTGTTCCGCAAAACAGTAGCCAGCAGTCGTATCCAGTCGGCCCCGCAGGTAGCCGCGACTGCATCCCCCACGCGCCGCTCCCCTCAGGCAGAGCCGCAGCGCGCAGCTACTCCCATGCCTGAGAAACAGATCCACATTGAGGTACAACCGGCAACAAGTCCCGCTGCCCAATTTCAGCCCCTGCAAGCCAAATCGCCATCGAGGCCTGTTTCTCCCGCAGGCAACCGCAAGACTTTGCGCCAGTTGAGCACAAGCATTCAAAGCCTGCTCAACCAGCCAAAAGAGAAGGTTCAGGTGGAAGAGGAGCAATTGGACAAGAGCCTGCAGAAATCTTTTGACCAAGACCAGTTGGAAAGGGAGTGGCTTTCGATGTGCAACCGCATGACAGCTGCCTACCCTGCCCTCTCGGCACGCATGAAGAACATCCTGCCCCATATCACTGAATATCCCAAGATAGAGTTGGTGGTGGACAACAACATCCTACTCGACCAACTGAACGGAATCAGGACACGCATCCGGGCCACCTTAGCACATTATCTGAACAACGGCAACATTGAGTTCACCATCCGTCTTGCCAATGCCGATGAAGTGACAAAGATTCTCACAAAGAGCGAGATATTTGACCAAATGCGCCAAAAGAACCCCGCTATTGAGCGTCTACGTCAACTTCTGAGCCTTGAACTGACTTAGGTGTTCCTACGTATCTCAAACCATATACAAAAGACATTGGGGATTCTTTCTATCGAATCCCCAATGTCTTTTTATTATTCTGAAGTCCTTCCAGCCGACTATACGACTGATTCGGAATTAAATCAGCGGCATACCCAATTCACTGCAGCGGCGACGCATTTCGTCTGGCCAAATACTGGCTTGAATCTCGCCGATATGGGCTTTGTGGAGCAACATCATGCACAGACGGCTCTGACCAATACCGCCACCCACGCTCAGAGGCAATTTTCCCTGCAACAGCTGCTGGTGGAAATAGAGTGTCTCGCGCTGGGTGAGACCAGCAATGGCCAACTGCCGGCGCATTGCCTCCTCGTCGACACGGATACCCATCGACGATAGTTCAAGTGAGCGTCCCAACACGGGATACCACACCAGGATATCGCCATTGAGGCCTACCCTACCATCCTCAGCCACCGTAGACCAGTCGTCATAGTCAGGAGCACGGCCGTCATGCTTTTCGCCGTTTGACAGTTTGCCACCGATTCCGATAATGAATACAGCTCCATATTCACGACAGATGGCATCCTCGCGCTCATGCGGCGTAAGGTCAGGATAACGCTCCAGCAACTCCTCACTGTGTACAAAATGTATCTCACGCGGCAGGAACGGTTCTATCTGCGGATAACGCTCACACACCAGATACTCCGTGCGCAGCACCGCCGAATAGATGCGTTTCACCACATCACGAAGGAAAGCGACAGTGCGCTGCTCGCGCGTGATGACGGCCTCCCAGTCCCACTGGTCCACGTAGAGTGAATGGATGTTGTCCAATTCCTCATCAGCACGGATTGCATTCATATCGGTGTAGATTCCGTAGCCCGGCTCCACGCCATATTCAGCCAAGGTGAGCCTTTTCCATTTGGCCAGCGAGTGGACCACCTCGGCCTTCACGTCACCCAAATCGAGAATGGGGAAAGTGACTGCTCTCTCCACACCATTGAGATCATCGTTCACGCCAAGTCCCTGCAGCACGAAAAGCGGGGCTGTGACACGTTGCAACCTCAATTCAGTGCTGAGGTTCTGTTGGAAAAAGTCCTTTATTAGTTTGATACCCTGCTCTGTCTGACTCCTGTCAAGCAGGGCTTTGTATCCTGTCGGTTCAATCAATTTGCTCATACCTATTTTGCTAAATTCGCGGCAAAGGTAAGTATAATTTGTCAGAACAACACGATTTTGCGGAATTTTTTCTCATAAAGTAAGCAAAATTTTGATTTTCGTGTCATCTTGACTATGTCGTCTAAAACAAGACACTCACGTTTTGTGAACGATTCCGGCCCATTTGTTTTGTTTGAATGAAAAAAAATATCTATATTTGCACCCGATTTACGAAAGGTCCCGTAGCTTAGCTGAATAGAGCGTCAGATTCCGGTTCTGAAGGTCTTGGGTTTGAATCCCAACGGGATCACTTTAATCATAAAACTCCTCACGCCAGATGAGGAGTTTTGTGTTAGCCGAATGAGGTCAGAAAAAGTTCTGAAGGTCTTGGGTTTGAATCCCAACGGGATCACAAAAGATTTAAAAGAGTGATGAAAAAGGAAAGCTTGCTTTCAGTTTTTCAGAGTTCCTTTTAAGATTTTGTAGGATGGCGGCGCCAGACTACAGGGATATGTAATCCCTTACTTGTTTCACAGACTGGGGACGTTTTTTCCAATGAACCTTCATCATCCATGTAATAAGATTGCGCATTTCCAAGCTTATTGTTGGAGGAAACGTAAAAGCTTCTTCTTCCAAGTCAAATATTTGGCTTGGTAAAGGCGGCTTGTTGCCTGTCAATAAATTGTATAGCGTTGCGCCAAGGGCATACAAATCTGTCCATGGACCAATATGTCCAAATTCTTGATACACTTGCTCATTGGGGGCATAACCTGGGGTGTAAGCCATATAACCGTCAAATTCATCACTTGACAAATCTTTGCAAACTGCAAAATCAATAAGACGCAATCGGCCAGTCTTATCAACCATTAAGTTGGCTGGTTTAACATCAAGATGGATTATTCTTTTGACATGTATTTCTTCCAAGGCATTCAAGGTTTGCTTCAAATAGTTAAGCACTTCCTGTTCACTGAGTGTTCCACGTTTTTTCACTAAATCATGTAATGTTATTCCATCAATATAATCCATCACGTAGTAGGACGTTCCTAATTCGTCAAACATGTCGAGAATAGCAACAATATGTTCATTTTGTACCCTTTGTATAAGCTTGGTCGTTTTTTTGAACTCTGCTATCTGTTCTTGAAACAAATTAAGATTGCTCGCAACAACATTCATTGTCTTATTCTCACGTTGACATACATTCTCTATGAAGAATTCCTTGATAGCTACAGGTTTGCCGTAATAATCAACAGCTTGATACATATAACCAAATGCCCCATGAGGGAGGTGTCGGGATATACGGTATTTCCCTCCCTTTAAATACGAACCAATAGGAAGAATAGGGTTTGAGAGAAAATCAACAATGCTTATTCCATCAGCAGTATCATCAACTTTGCGCTTAACACATTCATCATCCATTAGCCTGGCTTTCTTCTCTTCCACACCTAACCAAGTTTTGAGATTGTTCACCAGCTTCTCCTTTTGTTCCTCTGAACGAAGATCAATGAAGTCCGTATTTCCAAAGTGGAACTTGAACCAGCCACGTAACCGATCGCCATCAACCAATACTGGTACAATACGCTTCCCTTCATCTTCCGCATAAATCACTTCTCTCTTAGTCCACTTGGAGAGAAGAGAACTGTCAGACAGCATAAAAAGTACCACCTGACACTCATCAATGGCCTTAATAATGACTTCCTCAAACTCAACTCCGCTCTCAATACCATTTAAATCTATCCAGCATTTCTTACCCACAGCCTCACTGATCTGCTTGACATAGGGTAGAACCGTTGCTTTATCTTCACGACTATAACTGATGAAAATCTCATGTCCCATAGGATGTCAAAAAGTCTTGTTTTTTTATATATAGGCACAAAGATATGCATATTTTTTAAAAAAATCTCTTTTTTTTATCTTTATGATGACCTTAACTGAAAAAGGCTGTCACTTTTTGGATAGTTAAACTTAAATGGTTTTACAATAATTAGGGATTTTCGTTTAATTCTTTCAGCCGTGTTCGCTTAGAGGTCAGCCTAGCTTCCTTTCGCACCATTCGACCAGTTTCTATTGCTTTTTATTGGTTTAGCAACGTTTCAAAGTTGTGATTTTCGGACTATCCCGATAGCAGATTTGGAGTTCTCTTCTGAGGACTCCATTTTGATTTCTTTGAAATGTTTCTTATGCAGCTTTGGTCTCCTGCTGTTCTGCCACCCTCTCCGCCAAGTGGACTATATTCGCTGTATGGATGCCAAAGAATATGTACAGGATTTCCGTCTTTTTCTTCCTGGCCTTAATCCGTCGCATGGCATAGTGCTCTTTCTGAGTTCCGAACGAGCCTTCCATCGCTGTGGCTCTGACTCTGGCGAGCTCTTGTCGGACGAAGTCCTTCTCTTTCCTCTCTGCGGAAGGGCGTCCACGCTTGACAAACGATGTCTGTATACCCCTCTCCTTGCAGAGATCCCGGTTGGATGTGCCTGCGTAGCCGGTGTCTCCGCCTATTTTCTTTGCATCCACCTTGAACAGCCTCTTGTGCATCTTGATGCAGTGCTCAAGCCTCGTCCCTCACTGAAGACGTTGAAGGAGAGCTTCTCGATGAATGAGATACCGTCAACAAGAATGTTGTTGGACTTGGCGGCGAATTCCACATTCTTCACCTCCTTGCCACGCACG
>JAEEGL016717882.1_pt1 | contig 24545 bp, 19 predicted proteins | sample 9134231 | NCBI WGS metagenome assembly JAEEGL01 (sample SAMN16246548, study PRJNA631951) | gut metagenome | biome: gut microbiome; feature: rumen; material: fiber-attached | host: Bos | place: Iran: Karaj | collected 2018-10
AACCGGTACAGAAGCCCCCAGATGATGCCTGCGACGAGCGCGGCCATCACCAGCATGAAATTCAGGGACGGGACGTGGATCAGCGCATAGATGACCGCCGTCAATGCAAACGCCATGTCCTGCGGTCTCTCCCGCTTTTCGAACAGCTTTCCCATCGTCCGCTGGACATATCCCCGCCAGAAGAACTCTTCCGCCGGACCGATAACGAGCAGGAGCAGCGCGGCGATGACGCCCGGCGGCAGCCCGGTCTTCATGGAATAGATGGAGTCGACCTCCGGCCGGGCGAAATCGAAGAGCCAGGACGATACCTTGTCGCCCGTCCAGAAAACACCCCACAGGACCAGCGCGATGATGATGCCCGCCAGCACCTGCAGCAGCGGCCGCTCGACTTTCGGCAGTTTCCCCGGAGAAAACAACAGCGCCAGGCACGTCAGGATTACGGCCGAGGCGGTCATGGTCAGCCAGAAATTGGTCAGCCCGGCCGTCCAGGGGCTGAACATGTAGAACCAAAGCAGGGCGGCGACGACAAGGGCCGTTACCAGGCGGCGTTTCATAACAGTCCGGCGATAAAGAGCCCCAGGGAGAGCAGACCCGAGAACACCAGCTGCAGTTTCGCGCTGCCCTGGTCCAGCCCCTTCATGGCTTCCAGCCCTTTCTGCCCGTATTGGCCGGCCTGGACGAAATTCTTCCACGCAGGGATGCCTGCGGCCAGGCAAAGCAGCGAAAGCGGATGCAGCCAACCGGCAAAGACGGAGATCAGGACGCAGGCGAAGGGGAGCACCATGTAAATCCGATACAGCAGGCTGGAGGCCTTGGCTCCGATCAGCATGGCGAAGGTCTTGATCCCGGCGGCCCCGTCCGTCTCGATGTCCACCGTATTGTTGGCGTGAAGCACGGAGACGGTGATGATTCCCAGGGGAACCGACAGGACCAGCGCATCCCATACGATGCCGCCGGTCGCGGCGGCGGTGGTCCCCAGGACGGTGAGGATGCCGAAGATCAGGAAGATGTCCAGGTCGCCCAGCGCATGATACTTCAGGAAAGAATACAGGATGGTGAGCAGGACGCCCGCCGCACCGATCAGCAGCACCACCGGCGAGCTGAGCAGGACGGCTCCCGCCCCGAAAAGGCAGCCGACCACGAACAGGACGATGCTCATGCGCAGATACTCTGCCGGCTGGAAATGCCCGAACACCAGGTTGGGTACGGCAAAGGCCTGCGCATTGTCCACGCCGCTGCGGAAATCCGCCCAGTCGCTCAGCAGGTTGCCTGCCGCGTGGAGGATGACGACGCCCAGGACGGAAAGCAGGAATACGGCGAGACTGTGCCATCCGGCCGGCAATAAATGCCTGCTGAACAAATAAGTATACGTAGCGATAACCGGCATGGAGGATACGGGGAACGACCAGTACCGCGTGGCTGCCACCCACTCTTTCAAACTGTGTTTCTTAGACATCGTTGCCATCATTATTCTGCAGATGATTATTGATCATTACAAAGATAAGCATTTTCATCCGTTCGTGCGCGGGAACCTCCTTCTTCTGATTTTTTTGTATCTTTGGGATACTAATACGATCACCATGAAACAGACACTGCTTTCGCTGCTTGTCGTGCTGTGCTGCGCGGCAACGCTTTCCGCCCAGGATCTTCCGGACCGCGACTGGGCCAATTTCGGCCGGTACGCCGCCGCCAACGCCGCCGTCACTTCCGCTCCCAAGGCCGTGCTGATGGGCGACTCCATCACGGACGGATGGTACAGGGCCGACGAGGCGTTCTTCCGCGACAACAACTTCGCCGGCCGCGGCATCAGCGGCCAGGTGTCCGCCCAGATGCTCGTCCGGTTCCGCCGCGACGTCATCGACCTGCACCCGAAGTACGTCGTCATCCTGGCGGGCATCAACGACATCGCCCGCAACGACGGCTATATCGCGCTGGAGAACACCTTCGCCAACATCGTGTCGATGTGCGAGCTCGCCCGGGCGAACAAGATCAAGCCGGTGCTCTGCACCCTGGTCCCTTCCGACCGGGTCGCCTGGCGTCCGGCCATCACCGATACCCGTGCGCAGGTGGAACGCCTGAACGCTATGATCAAGGACTACGCCCGCAAGCACCACTACAAAGTGGTCGATTACGCCACGCTGCTGGCCGGGGACAACGGTGCGACCCGCGCCGATCTTTCGCACGATTCCGTGCACCCCAACCTGCAGGGATACAAGATGATGGAGGAAGCGCTCCTGAAGGTGGTCCGCTGACGCGGGGCGTCTAGCGTTTCACTTCTTTCCGGACGTAACGGTCGCCCGTGGTCTCCTTGACGGCCTCGATGAAGGCGGGCGCGTAGGCGGGCGAAGTGAAGTGCCCGGGAACGACGGCGCCGTTCTCGGAGGGACGCATAATCTGGTCGTTGTGCTTGACGATCAGCAGGCGGGCCAGTCTGTCCCAGCGCTGCATCATCTTCTCCGTGTATTCTTCCGTCTTCCGCGTGAGGAACGCGACCTGCTCGCCGCGGGTCATCCCTTTCACTCTCTCCTCCACGCCGGCCTGGTCGGCCGCGTAGAAGTCTTCCAGTTCGCTCTGCGCCTCGCGCAGGTCGGCGATCATCGCGCTGTAGCGCGGGTAGACCATGTTCGCCACGAAGTTGTTCATCCAGAACGCGCTCTCCGTGCTGAAGGTCAGGATGTCGTTGTTCTCGGGCCGGAAAGGCGCGGGAACGCGGTCGATGCAGCAGTAGACCGGAACGTAGGCGACCATGCTGGCATCGTCCAGGTTGAAATACGTCACGCCGCCCACCGCGTCGGGCAGGAAGCCACGGGACTGGCATACCATCGTCATGCCGCTCTGCTGGCAGCCGATGGGCCGTTCGCGGAACATGCCCGTCCCGTCTGCGCTCTCATAGTTGACGGGCTGGTTGCGGTAGGGGGAGGCCCACGGGCCGGCGCTTGCGTCGGCGGTCATGTCCAGGGCGGTGCCTTCATAGTGGTCGCGCATGTCGTTCATCAGGTCGCGGACGGAGAGGGGAGCATCGGGCTTGATCCAAAGCGGAAGCTCGTCGCAGAGGTCGAAGCGGGCGTCCAGGAAGGGGAGGCAGGCGTCCATCCGGGCCGGATCGGTATGGTGGCGGAAGAAACTCCAGACGCGCGCCTCGCAGTAGCGGACGGTGTTGAAATCCAGCGGTCCGTAGGCTTCACGGAAGCTGAAATCTGCGTCGCCGCCCTCGTAGAAGCCCATCTCACGGGCGAAGGAGATGACATCCGAGGAATACATGCAGGTGTCCCCGACGACGCAGAAGCCGCGTTTCTTGTCGGCTTTCCGGGCCTGGGGGAACCGGCGGATGCGGCTGGCGTTGGCATAGGCGCAGACGCAGTCGTCCGGGACACGGCGCGCCACCCAGACGGCACCCTTCCGGCCCGGCCCCTTGCCGATCATCTCCATGATCCAGGCCTCGTCCTTGTCACAGACGGCGAAGGACTCGCCGGTGCTGTTGTAGCCGTATTCCTGCACCAGGCCGTGCATGACGGCGATGGCCTCCCGGGCGGTGGCGCTGCGCTGCAGGGCGAGCAGCATCAGCCGGTAGTAGCCGAGGAAGCCTTCCGGGTTCTCCAGTTCCTTGCGGCCGCCCCAGGTCGTCTCCACGATGCTCACCTGCCGTTCGTTCGTCAGGCCCGCATAACCGTAGGTGTATTCCGCCTGCGGGATGAAGCGTCCGCCGGGGAGGGCGATCTGTTCACCGGGCAGATGCCGCCCGGGAAGACCGAAGGGCAGGGAGCCGGCAAAGCCGAAGCCGTCGCAGTTGTAGGTGCACATCACGCTTCCGTCCGTGGAAGCCTTTTTCCCGACGATGAGGTTTGTGCAGGCGAGGGCGGCGACCGTCCAGGGGAGGAGCAGCGCCGTGAGGATCAGTCTTTTCATCTTTTACGTTCTCTTTTTCGTAAAAATAACGAAAAAAACGTATATTTATCTGCCCATAAATGCATTTCACATGAAAAGAAGTTTTCTGACCGGCGCGATCGCCGCCCTGATCCTCGCCTTGTCGTCTCTCGCGTCCGTGCCGGCGCACGCGCAGGAGGCCAATTACGATGAAAGCAAAGTCCCTTCCTATACGCTGCCCGACCCGCTGGTCCGCGAGAACGGAAAGACGGTCCGCAGACGCCGTGCCTGGGAGCGGAAACGCCGCCCCGAACTGTTCGCGCTCTTCAGCGACCAGATGTTCGGCGTGGTGCCCCCGGCCCCTGCAGGACTGCATTTCAAGGTCCTGAAGGTGGTCTCCGACGCGTTCGGAGGCCTGGCCACGATGAAAGAAGTGGAGGTGTGCTTCGATGCAGAGGAAACGCAGAGCCTGCTCTTGTTGCTGTACGTGCCGAATGCGGCCGCCGGCCCGGTCCCCGCGTTCCTGGGCATCAACTTCCGGGGCAACCATGCCACGACGGACGATCCGGCCGTGTCGCTGCCTTCCGAAGAGCGGATGCGCCGCTACGGCCCGGACTACAAGTGCGACCCCCGGGGCGTGCAGCAGCGCCGCTGGCCGTACCGCGACATCCTCTCGCGCGGCTATGCCGTGGCGACATTTTTTACCGGTGACGTGGATCCGGACTACCATGACGGCTTCCACAACGGCGTGCACGGCCTGCTGGACGGCGACAAGCCGCGGACGGGCTCGTCCTGGGCGACCATCTCCGCCTGGGCCTGGGGCCTTTCCCGTGCCCTGGACTACCTGGAGACCGACCCGGACGTGGACGGCGCGAAGGTGGCCGTCATCGGGCATTCCCGCCTGGGCAAGACCGCCCTCTGGGCCGGCGCGTCGGATCCCCGTTTCGCCCTGGTCATCTCGAATGACTCCGGTTGCGGCGGCGCCGCCCTTTCAAGGCGCTGCTTCGGCGAGACGGTCACCCGGATCAACCGGGTCTTCCCGCACTGGTTCTGCGACAATTTCAAACAGTATGGCGGCAAGGAAGACACCCTGCCGTTCGACCAGCATGAACTCCTGGCGCTGATCGCGCCCCGGCCGCTCTATGTGGCCAGCGCTTCGGAGGACCTCTGGGCGGATCCTTACGGAGAGTATCTTTCCCTGATCCATGCAGCGCCCGTTTACCGGCTGTACGGGGAGGATGCGGTCAGTGCGCCTGAAATGCCCGCCGCCGGCGAAGGCAGGATGGTCGGAAAGACCGCCTACCACCTGCGTCCGGGCAAGCACGACATCAACATCTACGACTGGACCCGCTACATGGACTTCGCGGACCGTTTCCTGAAATAACCGTCAGAAATCGAAACCGAGGGAGACGGTCGCCCCGAACCCCCTGGAACTGCACCAGTGCCCGCCGACCCGCAACGGGCCGATGGCGATTTTGCGGCCGTACTCCAGCCCGAAGGCGTAGGTGCTGTTGGGCGAGCGGAGCATGTCGTGGAAAAAGTCTTCCTGCTGGAGCAGCGCGGCCTGCAGGGTCAGGTAATTCTTGTGGTCCAGCCGGCAGCGGAGGTCGGCCTGCGCCATGGCTGCGAACGTTTGGATGATCTGGATCCCGTAGCTGTAGCCGAAGAACGGAAGCTGGAATTCGAAATACCGGCCCGGCTTGATGCCGCCGGCCGCCAGCACGTGGGCGGGTGCCATCTCCCCGGAGTTCTTCGACGCCCATCCTGCATACACGGAAGGCAGGAATGCGAAGGTCGGACTCAGCGGAATGGCGGCGGCCAGGCTGGCGACGCCGACGTTGTACGGGGAGACGGGTCCCTCGTACGGCTCCGTCTCCGGATGCCCGGTATTATCGATATAGGTGGAATAACCGCCGAAGACGTGCCGGTCGTCCAGGGTCATCCGGAAGCCGGACGTCGGGAAGTAGCTGTCGTCGAAGGTGTCCAGGCGGATGGAAGCGAAGAGCGAATGCCAGCGGCTCCGGAAGTCCCAGCCCCGCCAGGTGAGTCCCTCGTCCAGATAGTTCTCGTAAGGTTCGAATTCCGTGGATACCCCGAACCGGGCGCGGCCGAAGACCATCCGCGCGTCTTCGACATAGGCGCTCGCCCGCGTCATGATGGCCGTCATGTGCGCTTCTTCCTGATGCTGGGTGATGCGGACATCCTTGTAGGCGTGCAGCAGCGAGGCGCCGAAGACGGGCAGCCGGCCCATCGGCTTGAAGGAGGCGTCCGCTTCCAGCGAGGGGTTGCTGCCCAGCTTGAGTTCACCGACGAAACGCGGCCCGCTCAGCTTGCGGGTGCCGAGGGCGACATAGGCGGTGGCGTACACCTGCTCATCGTTGTCGGCATGGATGCCGGCGCCGAATTCGTTTACCTGCCCTTTCTGGCAGTCGAAGACGAGCGTGTACGGTTCGCAGGCGCCCTCCAGCCGGTAGGTGACCGACTCGAACGCGCGCGAGCCGTACAGGTTGGCGAGCATCCCGTTGAGCCGATCCGAGTCGATCCAGCCGTTTTCGGGCAGCAGCGCCGACGGAATCAGGGCCCGGAATTCGCGGTCGCTGATCCCTTCGGCCCGGATGCAGTCCACCTTCACGGGGCCTTTGTTGATGTCGACGGCGCTGTGGAGTTCCGGAGCGGGCCCTTTCCCGGCGGTGCGGGCCGCGATGGACTCGAAGGCGGCCTTCTGCGCGGTGGCGTTCTCATAGCCCTGACGGATGATTTCGGCGATGCTCGCCTCGTCGAATGCGAGCATCGAAAAGCCCTCGAGCGTGTGCTGCAGGAGCAGGTCCGTCTTTTCGCGGTTGACCAGGGCGGCGTCGCCGGACATCATGGAGATGTTCTGCATCGCCAGGCTGGTCAGGGTATTCAGTTCGCTCTCTTCGCGGCCGGCAGGCATCTCGGAGCCGATGACGATGTCCGCGCCCATCGCGCGGGCGATGTCGACGGGGAAGTTGTTGCGCGTCCCGCCGTCGGAGAGGATCATCCCGTCGATGCGGACCGGGCGGAAATACACGGGGATGGCCATTGTCGAGCGCAGGGCGTCCACCAGCCGTCCCGACGTCCAGTTCTTCTCTTTCATGCTGACCATGTCCGTGGCGACGCAGAAGAAGGGGACGGGCAGGTTCTCGAAGGCGATGGAATCCTGGTAGCCGACGGAAATGCCGCTCAGGATGTTGCGGACATTGAAACCGAAGAGGATGCCGTCCGGCAGGCCGAGCCCGAGCCGGGTGACGGTCTCCGCGCCCATGTCGGCGGTGCGGGTGTCCAGGTGCTCCCTGCTGCGGTCGCGGGCGATCTGCTGCCGGACCCGCTCGAGCGCGTTTTCCTTCTCATAGTGGAAAGGGACGCTGACGGAGAAGCGGTCGCGGTTCTTGCGGATGGTATAGGTCTGGCTTTCGTCGGGGATCTTGTCCGACATCATCACCGTCCAGTCGATGGCGCGCACGAGGGAGTCCAGGTAGGCTTCTCCGTATCCCAGGGCATACAGGCCGCCGACCAGGCCGCCCATGCTGGTGCCGCCGATCAGGTCGACCGGGATGCCCATCTCTTCCATGTATTTCAGCACGCCCAGGTGGGCCATGCCGCGGGCGCCCCCGCCGCCGAGTACGACCGCGACGGTCGGACGGTACTGCCGGATGGAATCCATCCGCGCGCGGACGCGCGCGAACGCCAGCGAGTCGGCCTCCGGGTCGACGCTGGGCATGACCAGCCCGTTCCGGTTCTGGGCGGAAAGACACAGGTTGAGCAACAGGAAGAATAGGGTAAGGAATCGTTTGCCGTTCATCGTGTTCGGTGTTATGTCCTGCAAAGATACGGTATTTGCGAAAAAAACCGTACCTTTATCCAAACGCTTAAGATTCAAACCATGTTCAGAAAACTGATCCCTGCCGCCATTCTGGCGCTGCTCGCCGTTTCCTGCGCCCGCACCGTCCCTCCCGCTCCCGCCGCGGAAGACGGCCGTTCCCCGCAGGAAGCCCTTTTCGATGACGGGAACTATGCCATGTTCATCCACTTCGGCCTCTATTCCAGCCTGGAGGGCGTATGGAAGGACAAGATCTACTACGGCAATGCCGAGTGGATCATGAATTCCGCCCAAGCCGGCATCCCGTACAAGGAATACATGTCCCTGGCCGCGTCGTTCAATCCCTCCGGATTCGACGCCGACGCCATCGTGCAGCTGGCCAAGGACGCGGGGATGAAATACATCATCATCACCTCCAAGCACCACGAGGGCTTCGCGATGTTCGACAGCGCCGTCAGCGACTTCGACATCGTCGACGCCACGCCCCTGGGGCGCGACCTGATGGCCGAGCTGGCCGAAGCGTGCCACCGGGAAGGCCTCGGCATCGGCTTCTACTACTCGCAGTTCCAGGACTGGACTGCTCCCGGCGGCGGATTCGGTCCCGCCTGCGACGATGAAGGCCGCCCCGTCTCCTTCGAGGAGTATTTCCGGACGAAGTGCGTGCCGCAGGTGGAGGAGCTCACGACCAAGTACGGCGACATCCAGCTGATCTGGTTCGACACGCCGGCGGACATGGACCGCCATTACTCCGAAGAGCTCGTCAATCTCGTCCGGAAAAACCAGCCCGGCGCCCTGGTCTCGAGCCGTGTCGGCAACGGCCTGGGCGACTACGAGACGCTGGGTGACATGGAGGTGCCCGTGACCAACCACCCCGGCCGTTGGGAGGGCATCGACGTGACCCAGGTCGGCTGGGGTTTCTCCCGCTGCGACAACGAGTGGAAGTCGCCCGACTATATCGTCCGCACGCTTGTCTCCACCATCGCACGGGGCGGAACCTGGATGCTCAATGTCGGTCCGCGGGCCGACGGTACGATCCATCCCATGGCGGCTGCCGCGCTCCGCAAGTCCGGCGAATGGGTGCATGCCCATCCCGAGGCGGTTTACGGCGCCGGCCCTTCCCCGTGGGGGCATGCCCTTCCCTGGGGCGACGCGGTCGTCCAGGACGGCAAGATCGAACTGGTGGTCTACGACTGGCCGCAGGACGGCGTCCTCCGGGTGCCCGGCCTGAAGCGTGACGTGCAGTCCGCCCGCCTCGGCGGCAGGAACCTGAAATGCCGCACGCAGGACGGTCTGCTCTGCATCGACCTGCCCGCTGTGCGACCGGAACCGTATGCTTCCGTGGTGGAGCTTTCCCTGCGCGGCGACATCGAGGTCGACGGCACCCTGTCCGCCGACGCCGTCCTGCCGACGACCTTCCCCGTGGAGTTCGCGTCGGCGGAAAACTGCGCCGTCGAACAGACCGGATGGATGGAGAAGTTCGGCGAATGGAAGACCCGGATCGTGGCGCATCGTTTCCAGCCCGGCAGCAAGGTTACCTGGACGGTCGACATCCAGGAGGCAGGCGTGTATGACCTCGACCTTGAGTACCTCGGTGGCGGGGACGTGGAGTGGAAGATGGCCCTCGACGGTAAGGATGTCCTGGTCGACACGCACCGCATCACGCCGGCCTATGCCTGGTACCGGCTGGGATGGATGGAAATCGACGCCCCCGGTGTCCATACCCTGACCCTCACCCCTTCGCAGGGCGACATCCCCGCCGCGAAAGTGGCGGCGGTCCGTCTGACCCCCATCGCCCTGTAGCCTGGTGACGCTTGCCTGCCTGCAGGCGGTGTACGGCAGGCTTCGCGCGCAGTACGCTGTCCGACGGATAAATGACGGACGGCCCGGATCGTTTCCGGGCCGTCGTCATTTTCGGAAGGAGGAAGCTTCGTTGCTCCGGGATTACTTGGTGGCTTCGATGAGAAGGCCCTGGCAGGAGCGGACGGTGCATTCGACCCAGCCGTCGGCCCCGCGCTTCATCGGCACGTAGCCGTCGCCGCCGAGGATGGAGATATCCCGGCCGGTCGCCCGGAAGCGCAGCGTGTAGGTCTTCGGCGCCTTGTCGAACGGGTCGTCGGCGACGCAGATGAAGAGGGCCTTGTCGGCGCTGCCGTCCCGGGCCGCCATCTCACCCACGACGAGGGGACAGCCGGCACTGAGGGAGGAGAAGACCTCGTCTTCATAAGCCTTCAGGCTCTTCTCGGACGTACCTTCCAGCATCTTGGCGGCCGCACCGTCGAATCCGATGAAAGCGGTCTCCTTGCCGATGTACTTCATGTAGCGCTTGCCCAGGAGATGGATCTCGGCGTTCACTTTCTTCAGCTTGTCGTACTGCTGGGTCTTGTTGCCTTCCTTGTCGACGACCTGGTTGTCCCACCATCCGGCCGTGTAGCAGGCCCAGGTGAGGTTCTCCGCGCCGAAAGCCATGGCGGAATACGCCTGGAAACGGAGTTCGTTCTCGGTGATCCAGACCTTCGGGTCATAGCTGTTCACCTGGGTGGTCACCCACATTCCGCGGCCGGTCTTCCGGCAGGCGTCCGCCACGATGCGCAGGTTGTCGTAGTCCTTCGCCACGCCGACGTTCTTGTAATAGAAGTCGTAGGAAAGGTAGTCGGCGGGAACGTACTTGCAGTACTGCTCGATATGCTCGGCATACGTCTTCGTTCCCAGCTGGCTCTTGGTCTGGTCTTCCGTGTTCTGCGAGACGGAGGCGTAGTTCGGATACAGGTTGAGGAAGGCGAACTGGTTCGGGAAGACTTCCTCGACCTTCGCAAGCACTTTCCCATAGTACGGGAAGTCCAGCGCGGAGGGTTCGTCGCCGATGTCGATGCCCCAGATGGCGGGATGGTCCTGGAAAGCGGCGGCCTTCTCCTCATACAGGGACAGGGGATTCCGTTCGTGCAGCGTGCCGGCCTGGGTGCCGTCACCGCCCCACCAGCCGGGGACGATGCCGCTGACGATGGCGCCGATGCCGTACTTCTGGAAGAGGTCCAGGGCAGGACGGTCGTTCTCCATGCAGATGACGAAGTCGATGCCGCAGTCGGCGACATCCTTGATGTGGGCCTCCGTCCGGGCGTACGGACGCAGGTGGTAGACACCGATGTTCAGGCGGCTGCGGTCCATCCGGCCGGCCTTGGTGACGTAGTCGTTCTTGTCCTGCGCGGAGAGGCTCACGGAAAGGCCCGCGAACAGGATCATGGAAAGGAGGAAAAATCTTTTCATGTGTCTGTCTTTGTTTGATTGTCAATGGTTCGCTACTTGGCCGCTTCGATCAGCAGGCCCTGGTTGGAAGTGACGGTGCACTCGACCCAGCCGTCGGCGCCGCGTTTCATCGGCACATAGCCGTCGTCGGCGAGGATGGAGACCTCGCGGCCGGGAGCCTGGAAGCGCAGCGTGTGCTTCTTGGCGCCCTTGTCGTACGGGTCGTCGGCCACGAAGACGAAGAGGGCCTTGTCGGCGCCGCCGTCCCGGGCGTCCATCTGCCCGACGAGAAGCGGACACCCGGCGGTGAGTCCGGAGAAGACGCCGTCTTCATAGACCTTCACATTGTCCACGCCGGTGCCTTTCAGCATGTCGGTTCCGTCGAAGCCCACGCCCGTGGTCGTCTTCCGGGTGTACTTCATGTAACGCTTTCCGAGCCGGTGGATCTCGGCGTTCACCGTCTTCAGCTTGTCGTACTGCTGGGTCTTGTTGCCGTCCTTGTCGACGACCTGGTTGTCCCACCAGCCGGCGGTGTAGCAGGCCCAGGTGAAGCACTGCGCGCCGAAGGCGAAGGAGGAGAAGGCCTGGAAACGGAGCTGGCCCAGGGACACCCACGCCTTCGGGTCGAGGCTGTTCACCTGGCAGGTGATCCACATGTCGCGGCCGGTCTGCAGGCAGGCGTCCGCCACGATGCGCAGGTTGGCGTAGGCCTTCTGTACGCCGGCGGCCGGCTGCAGGTAGTAGAAATCATAGGAGAGGTAGTCCGCCGGGACGTTCTTGCAGTACCGGTCGATGTAGTCTTCGTAGGAAGACGTGCCCAGGGCGCCTTTCACGGGGAATCCCCCTTCCCGCGGGCCGGGCGCATAGTACGGGTGCAGGTTGATGAAGGCGAACTGGTTCGGGAAGACTTCCTCCGCCTTTTCGAGCACCTTGCCGTAGTACGGGAAATCCCAGCACGACGGTTCGTCGCCGATGTCGATGCCCCAGACGGCCGGGTGGTCTTCGAACTTGGCCGCGCACTCCTCGTATTCGGAGAGGGGATGCACGTCCTTGAGCGTACCGGCGTTGTCGCCCATGCCGCCCCACCATCCCGGAACGATGCCGCTCAGGATGGCGCCGACGCCGTATTTCTGGAAGAGGTCCAGCGCCGGGCGGTCATTGTTCATGCAGATGACGAAGTTGACGCCGCAGTCGGCGAGGTCCTTGATGTGGGCTTCCGTGCGGGCGTAATTCCGCAGGTGGTAGACGCCGATCTGCATCTGGCTCCGGTCCATTCGGCCGGCCTTGGTGGCGTATGCAGGCTTGTCCTGCTTGTCTTGCGCGGACAGGCTTCCCGCGTTCACGGCACCGGCCGCGAGCAGGATCATGGAGAGAAGAAGGAAACGTTTCATGATGGATGATGTGGTTTAACCATCCGAAAGATACGAAATCCCCGCAAATAATCCAAGCGCATCGTCCGATCATTCCACCTGTTGCGGGAAAAGGAACTTTTTCTTGAAGATGTTAATAATTCGGGCTATCTTTGACAAGACTTAATAATACCCGTATGAAAAAGAATACGCTCGCTGTCATCCTGCCCGTGATGTTCGGATTCCTCGCCATGGGATTCATCGACATGATCGGGCTGGTGACGAACAACGTCCGTGCCGATTTCAGCATGTCCGACGGCATGGTCAACACCATCTCCCTGTCCTGCTACCTGTGGTTCCTGCTGCTCTCCATCCCCGTCGGCATGGCCCTGACCAAGTGGGGCCGGAAAAAGATGGTCCTCGTGAGCCTGGCGCTCCACGTCGCCGCCCTCCTCCTGCCCTTCCTGGCCTACAGCTTCGCCAGCGTGCTTGTCGCCTTCTCCCTGATCGGCATCGGCAACACCATCCTGCAGGTGGCCATGAATCCGCTGGTGACGGACGTCGTCACGGGCGACCGCGTCACCTCCACGATCACCTTCGGGCAGGCCACCAAGGCCTTCGGCAGCATCATCGCCCCCTTCATCGCCATGTGGACGGCCGTCTCCCTGGGGCGCTGGCAGCTGCTGTTCCCCATCTACGCCGGCCTCTCCCTCGCCGGGCTCGTCTGGCTGTGGCTGACCCCCATCGAAGAGCAGCCGTGCGAACAGAAGAACGTCCGTTTCGCCGACACCCTGGTGCTTCTGAAGGATCCGACGATCCTCGCCTTCTTCTTCGGCATCGTCGTCCTGGTGGCGGCTGACGTCGCCGTGAACATGACCCTTCCCCGCCTGATGACCGACCAGTTCGGCCTGACGCCGGAAAAAGCCAATACCTGCAACAGCGTCTACTTCCTCGCGCGCACCGTCGCCGCCTTCGCCGGCGGGGCTCTGCTGCTGAAAGTGGACGACAAGAAGTTCTTCCTGGCCGGAAGCCTGCTCGCCATGGCGGGGCTGGTGCTGCTGGCCCTCCTGGGCAAGGTGGGCGTCGTCCCCGTGCTCCTGGCCGTCTGCATCTTCGGCATCGGCTATGCGAACCTTTTCGGCATCGTCTTCTCCTTCGCCCTGCGCCGCATGCCGGACAAGGCGAACGAAGTGTCCGCCCTGCTGATCGTCGGACTCGTCGGCGGCGCCATCCTGCCGCCGGTCCTGGGCTGGATCCGCGACATCACCGGTTCGCAGATCGCCGCCGTGGCCGCGATCGCCGTCGTCTGGCTCTACATGCTCTGGCTCGCCCGCAAGATCCGCAACTTCGCCGCATAGACCCATGCAGGACACCGAAAAGAAACTATACCCGCTGCACTTCCTTCCCCGGACCGGCGAGACCCCCTGGGGGAGCGTAACGTACACCCTGGCCGACCTGGGCTACATCGACCCGGAGGCCGCCGACGGCTGGCTGGCCGGGAACACTTTCTCCGAGCTGATGGAGACCTATCTCGAGCGCATCTCCGGCGACGAGGCCTTCGAAGCCTTCGGCACGCAGTTCCCGGTCCTCGTGAAAGTGCTGGACGTGCGGGAGCGGCAGCCGCTCTCCCTGGCCGTCGGCGACGAAGCCGCCTCGCAGCGGTATGACGCCTTCGGGAAGACCTTCCTCTGGTACGTCCTGGAGGCGTCGGAGGAAGCGGAACTCTTCCTCGGCTTCAACCGTGACATGGACGCGTCCGCCTTCTACACCCGCTGCCGCAGCGGCCAGGTGGAACCGGTGCTCAACCGCCTCCGCCCGAAGAAAGGCGACACCTTCCTGGTGCAGCCCGGAACGGTCTTCGCGGCCGGCGCAGGGCTGAAACTCCTCGAGATTTCCGAGAGCTCCGAACTCCTCTTCCACCTGCACGGGTGGGGAAAGACGGAGGAAGACGACCTGGAGGAAGCCTTCGACCTGATCGACTTCCGGAAGTCGGAACCCGCCCCCGTGGCGGAGACGCCCGTCGACAAGGGCGGCGCCGCGTTCGGGCTGGCATCCGCGGAAGCCTTCTCCGCCGTCCGCCTTCCGCTGGCGCAGCCGCTGCATATCTCCGCCCAGGCCCCGGGCAGTTTCGCCGTGTACCACTGCCTGCAGGGCGGCGCCGCGGTGCGTCTGACCGACCGGCCCGACGCGGAACGTTTCCCGATCCCTTCCGGAAGCACCCTGCTGGTGCCCGCGGAGGTGTTCGACTTCTATCTCGTCCCCGAGGCACCCGGCACGCAGGTGATGGAGATCCTCGGCGGGACCCCCGTCATGAAAGACAGTTATCTTGAAAATGGCTGATACGGAAAGAATCGACAAGTTCCTCTGGGCGGTCCGCGTCTTCAAGACCCGTACGGAGGCGACGGACGCCTGCAAGGGCGGCAAGGTGAAGATCGGCGGCGCCAACGTGAAGCCGTCCCGGCCCGTGAAGGCGGGCGAAACCATCGAAATCCGCAAGGGCGCCGTGGTATACACCTACCGGATCCGGCAGATCACGACCCACCGGCTGGGCGCGAAACTGGTGCCCGACTATGTCGACAACCTGACCCCGCAGGCGGAACTGGACAAGCTCCGCGCCCCCGTGGAGACGTTCTTCGTGCGCCGCGACCGCGGGGCCGGGCGCCCGACGAAAAAGGACCGGCGGGCGATGGAGGATGCCTGGGAGACGCTGGACCGCAGCGTTTCGCAGGAAGCGGCTCCCGGTGTCTTCTTCGAGGACATTCCGGACGACATCGCGGAGCGCTTTGGCCTGTCGCCGGATGAAGATCTCTGAAAATTCCGTATTTTTGCATTTCCTAACGCAGCATCGAGATGACCACGAAAGAGCAGATAGAAGATTTGAGAGGACGCATGGAAGCCTTGTACACCTTCCTCGACATTCCGGGGAAGCGCGCGCAGGTCGCCGCATTGCAGAAGAAGACGGAATCACCGGATTTCTGGAACGACCCCAAGGCGGCCGAGGCTTTCATGAAGAATCTCAACGGGATCAGGTCCTGGGTCACGGGCTATGACAAGGCCTTCTCGGGCCTGGAGGACCTGGATGTGCTCTATGAGTTTGCCAAGGAGAGCCTGGCCGGCAGTGCGGAGGAGTCCGCCGCCACGGCGGAAGCCGAAGAACTGGATCAGGCTTATTCCACGGTGCTCGGCGAGATCGATGCCCTCGAGATGAGGAACATGCTGGGAGCGGAAGGGGATTCGCTCGGAGCGATCCTCACCATCAATTCCGGGGCGGGAGGTACGGAGGCCAACGACTGGAGCGCCATGCTGATGAGGATGTACCTCCGCTGGGGCGAGCGAAACGGCTACAAGACGGTCGTGACTGACATCCAGGACGGTGACGAGGCCGGTGTGAAGTCCGTTACGGTCGAGTTCGACGGTGAATATGCCTACGGCTATCTCAAGGCGGAAAACGGGGTCCACCGCCTGGTCCGCATCTCTCCGTTCAACGCTCAGGGAAAGAGGCAGACCACCTTCTCCTCCGTTTTCGTCTATCCGTTGGTGGATGACACCATCGAGGTCAACGTGGATCCTTCGCGGCTGTCGTGGGATACATTCCGTGCCGGCGGCCACGGTGGCCAGAATGTGAACAAGGTGGAGTCCGGAGTCCGTCTCCGCTACCTCTATCAGGATCCTGACACCGGGAAGGAGGAAGAGATACTCATCGAGAACACCGAGACCCGCGACCAGCCCAAGAACAGGGCCAAGGCGCTGCTGCTTCTCCGTTCAAGGCTCTATGACCTTGCGATGAAGAAGCGGCAGGAAGAGAGGGACAAGCTCGAGGGGCAGAAGAAGAGGATCGAGTGGGGGTCGCAGATCCGCTCCTATGTCCTGCATCCCTACAAGATGGTCAACGACCTGCGTACGGGTTACAAGACCGCCGACACGACCGGCGTGCTGGACGGCGACCTGAATGAGTTCATGAAGCGCTTCCTGATGCAGGAGGGCTCCGGCGGGGCGACCCCCGTCATTGATGACTTGGATTGAAACAATATTAAAAATCAACAAGATATGGTGGAATTCAAATACGCCCCGATGTTCCAACTCGGCGAAGATACGACCGAGTACTACAGGATTCCCGGGTCCGAAAAACTGGTGAAAACCTCCAAGTTCGGAGGACACTGCGGGTGCGGTGGGAAGACGATCCTGGAGGTTTCCCCGGAAGCCCTTACCCTGGTCGCCCAGCAGTCTTTCCATGACTGTCAGTTCATGCTCCGCAGGGCTCACAATGAGCAGGTTGCGGCGATCCTGAACGATCCGGAAGCCTCTGAGAACGACAAATACGTGGCCCTGCAGTTCCTGCGCAATGCGGAAACTGCGGCGAAGGGCGTGCTCCCTTTCTGCCAGGATACCGGTACGGCCATCATCCATGGTGAGAAGGGACAGCAGGTCTGGACGGATTTCGAAGACGAGGAGGCCCTGAGCCGCGGTGTTTTCAATACCTATACCCGGGAGAATCTCCGCTACAGCCAGAACGCCCCGCTGGACATGTACAATGAGGTGAACACCAAGTGCAACCTTCCGGCGCAGATCGACATCGAAGCCACCCGGGGGGCCGAATACCGCTTCATCATGGTGGCGAAGGGCGGCGGCAGCGCGAACAAGACCTACTTCTATCCCATGACCAAGGCGACGATCCAGAACGAGGGCACCCTCCTTCCTTTCCTCGTCGAGAAGATGCGTTCCCTGGGTACGGCCGCCTGCCCTCCGTACCATATCGCTTTCGTGATCGGCGGTACGTCAGCCGAAAAGAACTTGCTGACTGTCAAGCTCGCCAGCATCAAGTATTACGATTCGCTCCCTACGACGGGAGACGAGACGGGCCGCGCATTCCGCGACATCGATCTCGAGCAGAAGCTCCTGAAGGAAGCGCAGAAAATCGGTCTCGGTGCCCAGTTCGGAGGCAAGTACCTCGCGCATGACATCCGCGTGGTGCGCCTGCCCCGTCACGGCGCCAGCTGCCCGATCGGCATGGGCGTCAGCTGCTCGGCCGACCGTAACATCAAGTCCAAGATCAACGCCGACGGCGTCTGGATCGAGAAGATGGACACCAATCCTTCCGAACTGATCCCTGAGGAATACCGTCGTCCCGGAGAGGGCCCCAAGGGGATTGTCATCGACCTGGACAAGGGCATCGACGCGGTGCGCGCCGAACTCACCAAGTATCCCGTGGGCACCAGGGTCAACCTGAACGGCACCATCATCGTGGCCCGCGACATCGCTCACGCGAAGCTCAAGGCGCGTCTGGATGCGGGCGAGGGCATGCCGTCCTACTTCAAGGACCACCCCATCCTCTACGCCGGTCCGGCCAAGACGCCGGCCGGGTATCCCTGCGGCAGCATGGGCCCCACCACGGCCAACCGCATGGATCCGTATGTGGATGAATTCCAGGATCATGGCGCTTCCCTCGTGATGATTGCCAAGGGGAACCGTTCCAAGGTCGTCACCGATGCTTGCCAAAAGCACGGAGGCTTCTACCTGGGTACGATCGGCGGCGTGGCGGCCGTGCTCTCCCAGAGCAGCATCCGCAGTATCGAGTGTGTCGAATATCCCGAACTGGGCATGGAGGCCATCTGGAAGATCCGCGTGGAGGATTTCCCGGCCTTCATCCTGGTGGACGACAAGGGGAACGATTTCTTCAAGAAACTCGGACTTTGAGCAAGACCGGTCGACACAGGTACGTGCTTCGCAGTTCATCGTTCCCGCGACGTTGCTTGGCGTCGGTTTCGCCGGCGTCTGGGCCCCGCCCCTGGTGGGGGCTCGGGGCCTATGCCCTCGGCCTTGGAACCGCTTATTTGCGGCTTTACAATGACCGCCATTGGGTAAACGATGTCATTTGTGGGACAGGAATCGGCATCCTTTCCGCCCGGATCGGATACTGGCTCCTGCCTGTGGAATCCCGCCTGCTGGACCGTTGGTCGGCAGGCCACGAGGATGACTCTCCTGCCATGGCTGCCGTGCCCGTCTGTGACCCCATCACGCGTTCCGTCGGCCTCTCCCTTTCCGTTGTCTTCTAGGGTGCCCCGCGGGCGCGCTCCCGCCGCACCACTCTCCCGTTTGGGGAGCCAGCGAATCCGCTGTTTTACGGGTTGTTACCGGGGGCAGGGACGAGGTCACGGATTTTGATCTTTTGAAAGACGATCTGCGCGGTGCTGCTCTCGTAGAGGACTCCGACGGTCTCTTCATCCACCGGGGCGATGCAGCTGTACCCCCAGCCGAACTCCTCATCCAGCATCATGCTGAACGGCCAGGTCATCCCGAGGTCCGTGCTGGCGCGGAGGGTGAAGTGTGTACGCTCGTTGGTGCCTGAAGCAGGATTCGAGAAGAAGAGGAGGTCTTGCCGCAAGATGTTCTCTCCGGCCGGGACCTTGAGCAGGCTTGCCTGGCAGACCGGGTCGAGCAGCGTGTTGTCCGAAGGATGCGGCTGCCATGTTTCACCCATGTCCTTCGAGATGAATACCCTTCTGTAGGGGTTCTTCACACCGAAGGTGCGCATGCTCAGCATCAGGATGCCCGGGGAGATTTCGGCGACCTGGGATTCGTTGGTATTGGGGACGCTGCTGCTCCTGTGCCATGTTTTCCCGTGGTCGCGGCTGTAGACGATGCCGGCACCGGGCTTTTTGTCGGCATTCCACCACTGAGCGGGGAAGACCAGCGTCCCGTCCTGCATCGTGATGCCTGCCCCGGGGCCTTGGAAGCTGCAGATTTCCGACGGATCCTTTATTTGGGCGGTGATGTTCACGGGAGCCGACCATGTCTTTCCGTCGTCGGTACTCCGGACGATGACCATCTGCCCGGCATCGATAGGGTCCATTCCGCTCCGTGAATCGAGCGTGACCGTCGCGCCGCCGTGTCCGTGCGCCCAGATGCCGGAGATGTAGAGGTCTCCGGTCGTCTCGTCAGACAGGATGCAGGGATCCCCGATACCGTTCTGTCCCTGAGGCAGCCCTCCGGCTTCACCCATGTCCATCGCCACGCGCATCTTCTCCCATGTACGTCCGCCGTCCGTGCTACGGCTCACACCGATGTCGATGTCACCGTTGAGGTCAAAGGAAGAATCGTACCGGATGTCGTAGGCGGCGACGAGCGTTCCCTTGACGGAGCGGACCAGGCCCGGAATCCGGTAGTTGTCTACTCCGTCCCACCCGTAGTTGCGGACGGCGACACCCAGTCTCCGCTCGGTAAATCCGTTCTGGCGGAGTTCCAGCAGCCGGGCTCCGCTCCCGTCGTCCAGGCTGATGGAAGAGATGCCGCAGGAGAATTCTTCTGCGAGGTCTGCCTTGCGAGAATCGATTTCCAGGCTGACGTACAGGTAGTTGTTGTCCGCCACCAGGGGCGTGTGGAAGGACAGGACCACGGGACCCTCCTTCGCCGGCCTGCATCTGGCCAGCTCCAGGGCGTAGTCTTTGTCATTCCAGAGGCTCCAGCCGCCGAACCACCGGTTGAAATGCTGCCGGAACACGTTGCAGCGCGTTCCCGAGTAGAGCGGCTTGGCCGTTCCGGTATACATCAGCCGTACGCTGCGGACCGCCTTCCGCGGGATGCCGTCGAGCGACAGTTCCAGGACACCGTCCACCTCGGCAGCTTGGGAGAGGGGGATGCGGATTTCCGATATGATATTGTAGGGGCGGTCCACGATGACGGGAATCCGCGGGTTGTGCACCTCGGCGAAAGCACCGAGCAAGAGTGTCGTCAGTAGAGAGATCAACATGGGAATCGTTTTCCCAAAAATAAAAAAACTTCGAAAAAAATCGAAATAATCAGTACTTTGTGTTGCAAGGTATTTATTTTTATTTATATCTTTGCGAAGGAAAAATATTTGTCAAACCTATGATAATATGAAAAAAGTTGTCAACATCAGCCTGGGCGGCAGGGGATTCGCGATGGACGAAGACGCCTACATCCGTCTGACCGCCTATTTCGAGCACTTCAAAACGCATTTCCGGAATGGTACGCCGGACCTCCGCTCTTCCGAAGAAGAGGTGATGTCCGACCTGGAGTCCCGGATGGCGGAACTCTTCGACCGTGAGACCCTTTCCTCGCCTGCGCGCGTCATCGACCTGGCGATGGTCGAGCGGATCACCGGACAGCTCGGCATGCCGGACGGCGCTCCGGAGGAAAAGGGCACGGACGCCGGTCCCGAACCCAAGGAAGGGGAGCATTTCGGTACCTTCGGCCGTCCCACCGGTGCGGATTTCTCCTATGAAGGGGAGCACGGACCTGCCCGCCGCCGGTTCTTCCGCGACCGGGAGAACAAGGCGATCGGCGGCGTCTGTGCCGGCATGGGCGCCCTGTTCAACGTCGATGTCACCATTATCCGGATCATCTTTCTCGTCTTCCTCTTCGGCTGGGGATCCGGCCTGCTCGTGTACCTGATCCTCTGGATGGTGGTGCCCGCTGCGAAGACGTCCGCGGACTTCTGCCAGATGCATGGTCTGGAGCCTACCGCGGAAAACATGGCGAAATTTACAATCAAGAGGGAAAAGTGATGGAAAACAATGTAGATAACGTGCGCGCGCAGATGCGCAAGGGTGTGCTGGAGTATTGCATCCTCAGCATCCTGAACCGCGGGGAAGCCTATGCGTCCTCGATCCTTGAAACCCTCAAGGCGGCGAACATGATCGTTGTGGAGGGCACCCTCTACCCGCTTCTGATCCGCCAGAAGAACCAGGGGCTGCTCTCGTACCGCTGGGAAGAGTCCACCCAGGGCCCGCCCCGGAAGTACTACTGTATCACGGACAAAGGCCGTGAGCAGCTTCATGAAATGGACCTCGCCTGGAGCGAACTGGTCGAAACCATCCGGACCCTCAAGACGCAGGAAGTATGAAAACCGTTGAAAAAGTGAGCGTTGGAGGCTATGCCTTCACGATGGAGAGCGAGGCTGCCGCCGCTGCAGCCGCCTACCTGGGCGAACTCCAGGCCTTTTATGCCGGTAAGCCGAGCGGTTCCGAGATCCTCGAGGGCATCGAAGAACGCATGGCGGAACTCCTGATGGAGAAGGCCCCCGGCGGGGGTGTGGTGACGGCCGACATGGTCGCCCGCGTGACCGAGACCCTCGGCCGCCCGGAGGCGATCGAGGCGGAAGACCCCGCGGACAATCCGCAGGTCGCCTCCGAACCGGACGAACCGGCCGATGCGCCCAAGGCGCCGCGCCGCCGCCTGTACCGCGACCGGTCCTCGCGCGTGATCGCAGGCGTCTGCGGCGGGCTCGGGACATTCCTCAACATCGATCCCTTCGTCTTCCGGCTGCTGTTCGTGCTTTTCTCGCTGTTCGGATTCCGTTTCATCGATCAGAGCGTGATTTCGGTGTCGGCACCGTTCCTGTACCTGATCCTCTGGGTGTGCATGCCGATGGCCCGGACCGTCCGCCAGCGCGACGAGCAGCGCGGGCAGGTCGGGACGGTGGACGGTATCAGCCAGCGGGTCCGGAGGGAGTCGCTCGCCGAACCGGCCGCTCCGCCGAAGCCGGCGTTGTCGTGGATTTCGCGGGTGCTGGGCGTCGCTACGGGCGCGCTGATGCTGCTGACCGGCGTTGCGCTGCTGGCGGGTGTCGCCGCCGTCCTCTGGGCGAGTCTGCGTGCGTCCGGTGACATGAGCTACCTGTACCACCGGCTGATGGAGGAGATCTCCTTCTTCGGGACGGCGCTGTCGTCGGTCACATCGGATCCGGTCATCCCGCTGCTGGTGCTGCTCTCCGTCCTGCTGCCGGCCGTCGGGCTGATCTACGCGGGCGTCCTGCTCATCTTCGACCTCCGGCCGCCCCGCTGGCATCCCGGCCTGTGGCTGTTCATCCTCTGGCTGGTCGTCCTGGTCGTCCTGGCGGTGTTCGTGGTGCTGCTGCTCGCGAACGGCGCGATCGGCTGATCCTACCGCGATCCCAGGTAGAGGAACAGCATGCCCAGCAGGACCAGCGCCAGGTCCGTCGCCTTGTTGCGGAGGTTCTTCTCCCGGAAGAGGAGGGCGCCGGCCAGGAAACTGACCACGACGCTGCCGCGGCGGACCATCGAAACAATGGAAACCATCGCATCGGGCTGGCTGAGGGCGTAGAAATAGACGAAATCTGCGACGCAGAGGAACAGCGAGATGCACGGAATGGACCACCTCCAGACAAAGGGGGTGGTCTTCTTTCGTGACGGCATCCACAGCAGGAGCAGGAGGACGCCCATCATCCCGCACTGGTAGAAGTTGTACCAGCACTGGACGGTCATCTTGTCGAGCCCCAGGCCGCCGGCGCCGCGCGGCGCCATCAGGTATCGGTCGTACAGTCCGCTGGCGGCTCCCAGGACCGCTGCGCCGATGAGCGCCCAGATCCAGGGGTTGTGCCGGAAATCGATCCCTTCCTTCTTCCCGTTGCGCCGCAGCAGGAAGTAGGAGGTGACGGCGAGGGCCACGCCAATCCACTGCAGGAGGTTCAGCCGCTCACCGAACACGAGCAGCGCGCCGATGAGGACCATCACCGGGCGGGTGGCGTTGATCGGCCCCACGATGGTCAGCGGGAGGTGCTTCATGCCGAAATAGCCCAGCGTCCAGGAACAGAGGACGATGCAGCTTTTCAGCAGCACCGGTCCCTGAACCTGCCATCCGCCCGGCGCGGGCACATGGAAGATGCTGGCGTCCAGCCAGTCCGTGTACTGCGAAGCCAGGACGAAAGGAAGGAAGACCAGCGAACAGAACAGGGTGTTCAGGAAAAGCACGGGCACGACGGCGTTGCCCGAGAGCGATTCCTTCTTGAAGACGTCGTATATGCCCAGCAGCAGGGCGGAGAGGAAGGCGAGGTGGAGCCACATATGCGTTTACGCCAGTTCGATGCCCGCCGCATGGCAGGCGGCGCGCATCTCCTCGGGCCAGAGGCTGCTCTGGATCTCTCCGATGTGCGCCTTCCGCAGCAGGTACATGCACAGGCGCGACTGGCCGATGCCGCCGCCGACGGTGCAGGGAAGCTTCCCATCCAGGAGCATCCTGTGGAAGAAGAGTTCTTTCTTGTTTTCCTCGCCGCGGAGGGCCAGCTGGCGCAGCAGGGCGGTCTCGTCGACGCGGATGCCCATGCTGGACACTTCGAACGCCTGCTCCAGGACCGGGTTCCACAGGAGGATGTCGCCGTTCAGCCCCGGCAGTCCGTCCTCGCCGGGCGTGCTCCAGTCATCGTAGTCGGCCGCGCGGCCGTCGTGGGGGGCGCCGTCGGAAAGCGGGGCGCCGATGCCGATGACGAACACGGCCTTGTGCTGGCGGACGATCTCGTTCTCCCGCTCCTTGGGAGAAAGGTCCGGGTACAGGTCCAGCAGCCGCTGGGCGTGGATGAAGAAGATGTCTTCGGGGAGGAAGGGGACCAGCTGCGGGAACTCGACGAAGAGTTTGTTCTCCGTCACGCGGATGGCTTCGTAGATGCGCCGGACGGTCTTCCGCAGGAAGTCGACCGTCCGGTCTTCCGGGCGGATGACCTTCTCCCAGTCCCACTGGTCCACATAGATCGAGTGGAGGTTGTCCAGGTCTTCATCCGGACGCAGGGCGTTCATGTCGGTGTAGATGCCGCGCCCCGGGGCCGTCCCCAACTCGGCGAGTTTCAGCCGTTTCCATTTAGCAAGCGAATGGACCACCTCTGCCTGCCGCTCGCCCATCGAGCGGACGGGGAACCGCACGGGGCGCTCCACGCCGTTGAGGTCGTCGTTGATGCCGGTGCCGGAGAGCACCGTCATCGGCGCCGTCACGCGGAGCAGCGCCAGCTGGGCGGAAAGGTTCGCCTGGAACATGTCCTTGACAGTCTTGATCGCCTTCTCGGTGTTCTCGACGCTGCCGAGCAGGTTCTTGTAATGCGGCGGAATAATCAGTGACATACCTTTTTTTGTTAAGTTCGCACAAATGTACAAAAAAAACCGTCGGGGGCAAAACCGGCGCCCGCGCTGTGCCCCCCCCCGCTGCCGCGCGGCCCAGGTGCTTTCCCCGGCCACCTCCCGGCAGCGGTCGTCGGTGTCCGTTCCGTTTCCCGTCCGCCCTGAATCTGTGCAGCCTGCACTCTTCGGCTTCATTCCGCTGACCGCTAACGGCTTTACAGTCAACACTTTGCTTATTTTCCCTCCCCGAAAATCACTTTAATTCAATTTGTAAATGCAACTGATAGGAAAGTGATTGAATAGTAAGCAGAAAGAAAAAGGAGACAAGTCTTAAAACTTGTCTCCAACGGAAAAGCTTACTATCTTCGTCGTCAATCGCCAAATATC
>JAEEGL015554916.1_pt1 | contig 24544 bp, 29 predicted proteins | sample 9134231 | NCBI WGS metagenome assembly JAEEGL01 (sample SAMN16246548, study PRJNA631951) | gut metagenome | biome: gut microbiome; feature: rumen; material: fiber-attached | host: Bos | place: Iran: Karaj | collected 2018-10
AAACCTCTTTCAATTCTTCTGTGTGGCAATCCTTTATTATCTTTTTTTGCTCCTTCTCTGGCACCGGCAAAACCTGTTCTAAGTTTTCCTCTAAATCCTTTACCAGCAGTGAAACCCGCAATTGCTCCACCAACACCACCAGCTACTCTGGCACCGGCATTAGCTGTAGATGATAATCCTTTGTAAGTTCCCTTAAGCGCTTTCGTCGTTGGTTCAAATCTATTTTTGCCACTAAGTCCAAAGCCAAGACCTGCAGCACCGCTTGATGGGAATAACTCTCCAAGTAATTTAGGGGCTCTTTGCGCAAATACAAGAAGTCCCATAACTAAAACAATATAGGCAAATACCTTAAGTGAAGTACTTACATCTCCGATGCCTTCAAATATATTTCCGCTTTGGAAAGCATCTCCAAGCACTTTAATTATTAATAATACAAAGTTAATTATGGCAATTCTTATAAATAAATCAATGTATGTAGTAATACACTGTTTTCCCCATTTTTGGAATATACCATCTTTTTTAGGTAGAATATATCCCATGATTGCAATTGGTGATATTACTTGTAAGAAGATTAATTGTGCATAACGTGTACCTACATCAATACTATAGAGTACTAATATGTAGAGAATAAATCCACCAACAACAATGGCTAGAACACCATTGAATTTAATGGCCGGATTAACTTCTTTAGAAGTTAATTTGCCAGATGCTAAATTAATGCCCGAAACAATATCTGAATCACCTGTAGTTTTAATGTGATTTATATTTTCCGTGGCAACTCTCTGTGCTTCTGAACAATCATTAATTGCTCCAGCATTTGAGCCAGAACAAGCCTCAGTATCATAATAATAGAATAAATTCAATGTATTAGCTGAAAATTCATTTCCATATGTTGTATAGTTAGAACTAGTTGTCCCAAGAATGATTTTCGAAATTAATTGCGTTTCAATTATTTTATTTTGAAGTTTATATGCAAGTGTAAAAGCTTCAGGTACTAGCGCAATTGAAATAACGACAATAACAACGCGTTTTAATATATTACCTACACCTTTTTCTTTATCAGTAAATGTATCTGGCGATATGGTATATTTAACAAATTCAAAAGTCACATAAAAAACCATAACAATAGTAAAAATTAATGTTATTCTTTGGTATATTGGTTGTATTTGTGATGATGATAAAATATTTAATCTTGCAACTGTAATGAATAATTCATACACTTTTGAAATTAATGTATATATAACATCACATAATACTGCCCCAATAAATCTAAAGGCTTTTCTAAATATACTTAAATCTAAAAAAACCATATAATCACATCCTAACTAAAAGTTACAGGTGGTATATCCTAAACCTTTCCACGCCAAATTGGCTAACCAAATGATGGCATTTATAAATACTGGTACTAAAAATACCGCAATCCCTATTATTACTCTTTTTATAAATGTTGTTTGAGCTTTTTTCATTTCATCTTCTTTTTGTGCAATGACCGCTTTCATAAAATCTATTGTACCTAACACTATGATTAATGCCGGAATAATATATCTTGGATATTTTAATATTTCATTGACAATTTCCATAATACTAGGATCCAACAATTCCTCGCAAGTCATTGTTTTTTCTGAAGTATTTATTCCATTGGCCCCATATGATGGTTTATTATTCGCGCCACTAATAAGTGCAGCAACATTATTTTCAATATTATTTTCAAATTCTTCCTCAGTTATGTTTACTTGAGGGCTTTGCCATGTATACATATTTTTAACTTGCGCTGATGCATTCCTAAATTCGTTAGCATCGCTGGCGTTATCAAATCCCCAAATACCGTCTGATGCCCACCATAATGTTCTTTCTTTTCTTCTATAGACAATATAATTTGGGCATTCGGTAGTTATTTTCTTTACTGTCATACCAGTAAATTTTGCTTCATCCTTCTTATCCTTATTTTTATTAATTAGTGGTTCATTATCGGCTAGTATATCTGTTTTTGTGCCTCTTTGTCTTATCGTAAACTGATTTTTGCTAGGTTCATATTTAAGCGACACATCCTCAGTTTGATAAAAGCAAGTAGCAAATACATTATTTACTCCTAGTGTCATTAAAAACACAACAAAAACTAGGTATTTACTATATTTCATTTTGTACCTCTTTCCATATGAGTATAATATCTCGTATACATTATAACATAAAAAAATAGAAAAAGAAATAACTTTTTCTATTTTATTTTTATTATTTTTTCTTTATAATAATCTATCTTTTTGCATTAGCATAGCAAGATAATGGGCTTTTATATTCTCCACCTTCACCTGAATTATCTAGCAATCCAAATGCTACATTTACGATCCATGGAACTAGAAATACTACAACAGCATAAATGACTCTTTTAATTGCTAATTTTTGTGCTGCTTTTATTTCGTCTTCCTTGCCAGCCATTACTGCTTTACCAAAGTCAAGAATTAAGAAAACAATCAAGGCAACAATAATTATAATTTGGATTAGTGGAATAACTCCAAATTTAATAATCCTAATTACTGGCATTAATGTGCTACATTGATCTAAAAATAACATTATAATTCCTCCTCACTTCATAAATATATGATACAATAAAAATACTTTAATGTCAACAATTGCTTCTTATTTTTCTTATTCTTGTCAATTGTTTTTGTAAATCTTCTGAGTCATTAATAACAATTGTATTTTTTAATTTAAAAATATTATCAATATCTTTATCTGTTAAATAAAAATTATTAGGTTTTTTTAATCTATCAAGAATATAATTTAATTCATTAAATTCTGAATTATTTTTAACGAAGTTAACCGGTTCTATTTGATTTATTATATTTTTAAATACATAGTTTAAAATTAAGGAAAATAAGCTTAAATAATCGGCAGCAATACCAATATTTTTTAATTCCTGATTGCTATAATAATTATTGGGGAATCTTCCCATTAATATCATATTATTAACTATTAATTTTTTATTATTAATAATAAAACTATCGCAATCTATAACTTTTATATTTAATTCATTATCTACGATAATATTTTTTTCATGAATATCACCAATAAAAATATCAAATGGAAGAACTTTTAGTCTATCAATTAATGATAGTATTTTTTTAAAAATTAGTTTTATTTCTTCATCATTTAATAAATTGTCTTTTAATATATCGCCTAATAATAATCCATTAGCATATGGCATCGTATATCCAACAATGTCATTGTTATAGACAAGTAAATTAGTTGGCAAAATTAGTTCTTTAATTGCATTTAAGTATTTATATTTTTTTATTATTTGTTTTAAGACATATAGGTTGTGCTTATATGTCCTTTTATTGCCAGTATATATTTTATATACTTGATTGTTATAAATGCATATTTCGGCGTTACGATTATCATTTTCTGCTTGAATAATTCTACCGGCAAAAATACTTTTTAATTCACTATCTTTAATTACTATTTTATTTACCATGATTTTTTCTAAATTGTTTAATATACGCTTCGGCTTCGTCAATTTCTCTGTTTACTCTTTTTACTCTTCTTACATAGTTATTGTAACCAATTCTTACGCAACGATCTAGTTCTTCTGCAGCTTCCACATATCTTTGGATTTCTTGTGCTGTTAATCTTTTAAGAAAAGCAGCTACCTCATTTGGATTAATTTCACTAACAGGACTAAATACTGGTGTTGAAGTTGGTTTATTGTTATTGTAGTTATAAACATGATATGCTTTGCCGCTTATTACATCTAGTAAGCATGCACTCCCATCAGTGAATTGTCTGTCTTCGCAAATAATTCTCATTGGATCATAAGCAAGATACTCACTTTCATACTTAATTCCAAGAAATTTTTCTTGTCTTTTTTTGTATACTTGCCTGATGCCTGGCAAGCAACTAATTGATGGTCCAGAATAGTATAAAGATGTACTTGTAATAGCATTCTTTGTGGCTTCAGACATTTCCGCCTCGTAACAATTGCAAAGTGAAACATAATGATATTTTCCCATTGTTAATCCTCCTTGGCGATTATGTTAATTTATTTTTTCTAAAAAGTCAAGCAAAAAAAGAAAAAGAGTATTATTTTGTATACTCAAATTCATAATCTAAGACTTTAATAATATCTCCTTCTTTAACATTCATCTTTTCTAATTCTTCGTCGACTCCCATATTTCTTAATTTTTTAGCAAATCTAGAAATAGCTTCCTCAGTATTAAAGTTCATCATTTTAAAGATCTTTTCGACTTTTTCACCTTTTATTACAAAGGTATGATCATTTTCTTTAATAATGGTAAATGGTTTTTCTTCTTTGAATTTATATAAAACATGCTTTTCTTGAATATCATCTGAATATAAAATTTCTTCAGTCGTATTTTTTACTAATTCAGATAGTTTGTTTATAAGAATATCTAAATTTTGATTATTTAGAGCCGATATTTCATACACTTCTTTATCTATTTTTTGTTTAAATATTTCTAGGTTTTCTTTGCTTTGTGGTAGGTCCATTTTATTAGCAATAATGATTTCTTTTTTATTTAATAATTTAGGGCTAAATTCATTTAGTTCTTTTCTAATTACTTGATAATCTTCATATGGATCTCTTCCTTCAGAAGCAGACATATCAATTACATGGGCAATAATCTTAGTTCTTTCTATATGTTTTAAGAATTTATGGCCTAATCCAACACCTTCAGAGGCACCTTCAATAAGTCCTGGCAAGTCAGCAATAACAAAACTATTATCTTTAGTTTCTACGACACCAAGGTTAGGAGACAAAGTGGTAAAATGATAAGCAGCAATTTTAGGGTTAGCATTCGTAATCATTGAAAGTAAAGTTGATTTACCAACGCTAGGTAGGCCTACCAAACCAACATCAGCAAGCATTCTTAATTCAACTTTTATTTTTCTTGTCTCTCCTGGTTCTCCACGTTCTGCGAATGATGGACAAGGATTATTTCTTGTGGCTAAGGTTACATTACCTCTTCCACCTTTACCACCATAAGCTACGATAACTTCTTCATTGTGTTTGGTTAAATCGGCAATAATTATGCCTGTATCATAATCTTTAATGGTGGTGCCAACAGGTACTTTTATAATTTTATCCTCGGCGTAAGATCCTGATTTGTTTTTACCTTCACCATTTTCGCCAGGGTTACCTTTAATAGTTTTTTGATATCTTAAATCAAGCAAAGTTTTTAATCCTTCATCGGCTTTAAAAATAATGTCAGAGCCTTTGCCACCATTACCGCCATTAGGTCCACCCATTGGGACGAATTTTTCTCTTAAGTATGCCATGCAGCCATCACCGCCACGGCCGGCCTCTACTTCTATAACGACTTCATCAACGAACATAATATCACCTCTTTCTTTCGTTAAAATTATACCACAAACTCTTAGATTTTGCATTGTTTTAGTTAAATATTATTTTTTAATATTTACATCTAAATTTAAAAAATCCATTAAATGGATTTTTATTTTGTTTTCTCTTCTTTTACTTCTTTCATTGGTTCCCCGCAGCAACTAATACCACAGCCTTTGCAAGTGCAATCTTTAATTACTTTGACTGTTGCTCCACATTTTTCACATTTTTTAATAACTTCCATTACTATTACCTCCATCTAAATTATATCACATTTTTTAGTTTTTACATAATTGCTTTGTTTTTTTGTAAAGGCTTCAGTGTCTCCTTCTTGATAATATGATATGGTATTTAAGACCTGCTGATACTGAGCAAATTTTTGTTTAAATAAAGCAATTTCCTCCGGTGTTAAATGATACATTGATATAAAACGTTTAACTTGTATTTCATTTAAAGATAGTGCATATTTAATTATTTCTTCTCTTGTTAATACTTTTAGGATAGTCATATATTCAAAGGCATACATGTCATAGTAACCATTATAGTCATCTTCACCTAAAGCATACTTCCCGTAACAATTAACTAGGGCAATATCTACTTCGTCATCCATAGCGTCAAAGTATCTTAAGGTATCTTCTAAATTTTTACACACATGAAAGCCATTGCCGTTATTGCCAAAAGAGATTTCACCACTCGTGTGATATGTTTTTCCCACTTCAAATGGTATACCATAACGATTAACTAATCCTTTATTAAAACATTTATAGCCAACAAACATGATATCACCTCAAGATATGGTTTGTATTATAGCACTATCTTTTAGATAATTCAACCACTTTACGCCATAGTAAAGGGCCTACGATACCATTAATATCAAAGCCATAGTCTTGTTGAAGTTTTTTAACTGATTTTTCTGTTAATTCATCAAAAATACCATTTACTCTTACTCCTGGAATAGATTTATCATATCTACATATTTTAAGTAAAAAGTTTTGAAATCTTTTTACATCTGGGCCAGTAGAACCACGAACTAAGAAATAATCAGGGTATAATTCATTAATGTAATCTTGGTACTCAGTTGGAAATGATTTTAAGATATTACGATAAGCATTTTTTAAAACTGTCCAATCACTATATGTAAATATTCCCGTAACTGGAAGATTATATTTTTCTTGAAATGCTTTAACCATTGTGATGGTGTTATTATTATAAATTGAATTTGTAGGAAGTCTTGGAATATCTTTATCAAGAAAAGCTATAGCATCTAAGAAATAGTGAATATATTCTACTTCAATACCAGTATCGCCATATTTTAATTCGTCGTTATAAAGAAAGGTGGCTTCTTCTTCAGTAATACCTTCAGAATATAAGTCTGCTAATTTTTTGACACTATTGTAGATATATTTTATACGATACCAAGTAGCTTTATCGACTATGCCAGTTACAGGGAGACTAAATATTCTTTGAAATTCTTTAACTGCTGCTTCGGTTGTCTTTTCATAGATACCTAGTGTATCAGTAATATCAGGAATAGCGGGATAATTTTCTCTAATTCTTCTTAAATCTCTTTGAATAGCAAGTACGGGGTTACCGGCATAGCCTAGGCCAACATCGTTACCTGGAAAGCCTTCGGTAGTATCACCGACAGGGGCATCATACTTAATAGTGATATCTGTCCCATAATAGTTTTTTAATATTTGAATTGGGGTTTTCCCTTCATTAGCCAAAGAGACGGTTCCCCACTGACTAAGACCACTACATGTTTTAGTTCTGCCATCACAATAAGTAGTAAAGTATGGCTGTATTTGATTTCCTTTGACAACATAATTATCAAAGATTTCGCCAACGATATCATCAATGTTTTCATAAGTAGAACGGTTTAGGGTATATGTTTGATCATAAGCAGGTGATGATGTAATATCAAAATTGTATCCTTTAGAACGATACCATTCATTATATATCCTGTTAAGTGCAAATGAATTAATAGCATATATATTAGCAGTTAAAGCATTTCTTGGCCAAGTTGGATATAGTTCTGAAGATGCGACATTAGAAAGATAATCAGTGTAAGGAATCGTAATATCTCTAGCTGCTTCATCGGGAGCACCTAAATGAACGGTAATATTATTGGGAACTGTGGGATATCTTATAGCCATTAATTACCACCTGCCATAGCATTTAATGTAGGAACGATATTGATAGTTTGAACAACATAAATATTTTCATAGATATTTACTTTATATATGGCATCTAGTTTGTCTTTTTCATAAGTAGCTTTAATGTCATATGTCGTACTTGGAGGCGTTGTTAAATCATTACTGCTTAATTTGGGAGCTGGTAAAGTTATTTTTTCAATTACACCCGATGAATCAGTTACCCCTTCAAAAAAGATAATGTTATTTCCATCGATTATTTTTGAAACAACAATTTTAATGCCAGATATTGGTAATGCTTGACTAGCAGCTGATGCTCTTATTTTTAGATAACCATTACTAGGATTAGCTTGAATAAATTTTTGATAGCTCTCGGTATTTTGATATGCCTCACTATTAAAATTATATGTATTCATTTTTTCCTCCTTAAATTATTAATTTTTGACCAATAAAAAGATTATTGGTAGTCAAATTATTTTTTCTTTTAATTTCATTTACAGTTGTATTAAATCTTCTTGCTATTGAGTATAAATTATCACCACTTTTGACAATATATGTATTATTACTGCTTGGGGTAGATGGTTTAGTTTGAGTAGTAGTTTGAGGAGCAGGAATCTTTAATTTTTGACCGATTGATAAGTTTGCATTAGGAAGATTATTTAATAACATAATGGCTGAAGCACTAGTATTATACTTTTTAGCAATGGCATATAAGTTATCACCACTTTTAACGGTATATGTTGTGAGTATTTTATTATTATCTTCTGGTGGAGTATAATCAGGGCCATAACATTCAGCCACAGTTGCCTCACTTTGGGGAAGTCTGATTTTTAATATCTGACCAATATTTATGGTATTTGATGTAAGACTATTATCTTTAATAAGAGTATCTACGCTAATGTTATTAGCTTTAGCAACACTATAGATAGTATCTCCTTTTTTGACAATGTAATTAGTATAATTAGGTAATACCATATCTTCTTCTTTAGTATAAGTTTCTGGTATTCTTAATACTTGACCGGGGGTAATATTAGTATTTTTTAAATAATTTAGATCAATTATTTTCTGTGGAGTAGTATTATATTTTGCAGCTATTTTGTAGATGGTATCTCCACTTTTTACTGTATACATAAACATATTATTAGGATTTGTCCCAGACTTAGTTGGAATATTTAATACAGTACCGACTTGCAAGTTTGATCCTTTTATATTATTTAACTCTGCTAATTCAGTTACTGATACCCCATATTGATTACTAATGCCATATAAAGTATCACCTGGTTTTACAGTATAAGTTTCTTGCATATTCTCACCTAATCAATTATATGCATTAAAAATATAAATAGTATGTTATAATGTGAATAGATGGTGAGTAGTTTATGAAAAAGAAAAAAAAGAAAACCGAAGAAGAAGTTGTTGAAGTTACTGAAGAAATAGATCAGGATGAATTAAAGAAAAAGAAGAAAAAGAAAAGAATTATAATCGTTTCTTTAATCATTTTTTTAATTATTGTTGGTATTTATATTAAACCTTTCTTTTTATTTAGTAAAAAGAATAGAAGTATTAACAAAGAAAATCTTAATTATTTAAAAGAAAAATATGGTGATAGTGTCAATATTAGATTTATATCTAAAAGAAAGGTATGGAAATACCAAGTATGTTCTAAAATTACACCATATTGTGCTGAAATAAGATACAAAAATAAGAAATGGAAATATCCAGAAGGTGAAGGATTTATCTATACAATTTTATTTATGGATGAAACTGTTAACATTCTTAAAAATAATAATATTGAATATAAAACTTATGGAAATAACAAGAATATTCTTACTTTACCAGATAATTTAATATTAGTAATTAAAAAAGATAATACTGGTGATTTAATTGATGCCATTAAACGAATTAATCGTAGTAATTATATTGATTCATTGTGCGTTAATAGCAAAGAAAAATGTACTGGTAAATTCGAAATAAATATCTTTAATGCGAAGGAATATGATTTAATTACTGATGCGATTAAGAAGGAATATGATGTAACTGGTTATGAAGATTTTTATAAAGTTTTATATGATAAAGAGGAAAATCGTTTTGGCAAGAGACTTGGTGAAAATGTTGTGCGTAATGGCATTAATGATTATATGTTTTCTTGTAATGATTCAACATGTAATAATTATAAATACTTAGCATATAGGTATGTTATTGGTAATCATAATCATGTTGGCAATACGATGATTGTTGAAGGAATTAAAGGATAATGCTATAATTATTTTAGGAGGATATGATGGAAGAACGTGAAATTGAATTATTAGGTAATGATAATCTTGAGAGCACTGTTTATACATTGTTAGCAGCTAAGGCAAGAGGTGAACGTGTATATTGCAATTTTAATGGACACATATTACATTCTGATACAGTAACTATGGATTCTGCTTATACGGAAGTAATGGGATATACCCAAAAAGAATATAATCAAAAGAGAAAAGAATGGGAAGAAAACTATGATAATGAGCAGCAACATGCCCAAGAAGAAGCTAAAGCAAAGATCCCCGATTGGATAAAGCAAGGTGAAAATTTGATTTTCCCAGAGAGACATCAAAAATGGGAAAAAGTAGTTAATGCTCGTGCTAAGGATTTATATCATGGTAGTGATTTAGATGATACATTGGAGATATTAGAAGCGATTGAAAATGGTGCATCAATGGAAGAAGCTAAAAAGATGCTAGAAAATCAATATCATTCTGGAATGTCTGAATTAATGGTTAGGCGCTTAGTATTAGATTTTTCTAGTAAGGGGCCAGAATTTTGGGAAGCAACAAGCAAAGAAATGATACCACCTAAAGATAAAGAGATTCTGGAGGCAAAAAAGCGAGAAAACATTGAATTAGCTCAAAAATATGCTAAAGTAACTGGCGGTAAAAGTAAATAAAAGAAGACAATGTCTTCTTTTTATTTTGAACCTCTTGATAAATCATCAAGTTTTTTGTTAATATTTTCTAAAAAATCATCAATGGTCATATTCCACTTTAACAAATCAACATCAATATAGTTAATATCCCATAATTTACCGATGATTTCGTTGGCTTCTTCTTTAAAATAGTGACCCATTATATTAAATAATCCTTCAAGAGTTATTTTACCAACATTTATATTGTATTCTTCTATATTTTTTAATTCTATATTATATTCTTCTGGTGTCTGCTCTATTTCGAATGTATGAATATCATTTTGAACGGTATTATCTTTTTGATTCCAAAAAATGATGTTTTCATTTTCAAACTTTACGTTACTATGAAATACTGAATTGCGGTATTGATGTTCATCAATTCTAATTAAATCAGGTAATTTTGTATATAATCTTTCGATTGCTTGTTTATATTTTTCTAAAATCTCCTTCTTAGTGTTATCATCCATCTCAGTGGATTCCTTTAATTCTATTGACTTAATACTCGTTATTATTTTTTTAATGTCACTTTTTACCGTCTCAGCATTCGTATTTTCCGGTTCCTTTCTATTTGAAAATAGAATAATGGAATGAGAATATAGTGATGTAGATTTTTTATCTAATTTAAGCATTGATTCAATATTTGCGATACATTTATCAATTTTAACATTTGTGAGTCTTTCATTTGCTCTATAAATGAGATTTAATTCAACTAAATATTCGAGTTTTGCTTTATCAGTTATTTTAGCATTTCTTATTTTATCAAGCATTTTATCTGCTTCTTCGCCATAATTGTACATAAAATCATCTAAGACTTGCTCTTTATATTCTCTTGAATTAGATCCACTCATAGTTCTAGTTAGGACTTTTACTTTATGATTAACTCGCACTTGGGTTTTAGATAGCAATTTAGTAATTCTGTTTATGGCATTTTTACTTTCAAAACTATAATACTTCCTATTATTTTGACTTGCCTTATATATTAAATAATTTGATAGTATTGTGTCATTGTTTTCTTCATGATTATGTGAATTTATATAAAAGGCGATAAAATCAAATAAATCTATCGGAATACTAAATATACCTAGATTTTGTGTTTTTATAGTAGCTAAGGGATCACCATTTATTTCTTTTATTGTATAATTTCCAGGATGAGACAATGAATTTCTAATTTCATTGAATAAATATAATGCTTGATAGTCGGTTTTTTCATCTTCTTCTTTACTATATGATGGGGCTTGATTGATTGTAATTTTCTTTTTTATCTCGTCTATTGGTTGTTCAATCAAACCTTTATTTTTTGATTTTATATCATTATAGAATTCTACCATCATAGCTAATATATCTTCATTATAATCGAATACGCATATTTTTTCTTTATTATTTTTCTTTAAGAAATATTCTTTTGTAGCTATGAAATTAGATATTGCAAATATGTAATAATGTTCCTTTGTTACCCTAATGTTTCTACCGTCCATCATATCATCAACATATTCGCGTGATAATGTAATAAATCTTTCTGGGGTCAATATAGTAGTTTCCATTTATACCACCTTTCTATAATAAGTATATCATTTTTATAATGCAAAAAAAAGAACTTTTTAGAAGTTCTCTCTATTATTAATTTGGTGCGGGTGAAGGGACTTGAACCCCCACGGATAATCCACTAGATCCTAAGTCTAGCGCGTCTGCCAATTCCGCCACACCCGCGAGATAATGGTGGACCCTGCAGGACTCGAACCTGCGACCGCCCGGTTATGAGCCGGATGCTCTAACCAACTGAGCTAAGGGTCCTTGTAAAACCAATATTATCACAAATTATGGTTAATTGCAATATATTAGTTTTTCTTTTTTACTTATTAACATTAACGCTTACTTGTTTTCTATCTTTTCCTAAGCGTTCATATTTTACATATCCTGACATTGTAGCATATAGGGTATCATCTGTACCTCTACCTACATTTGTACCAGGATGAATTTTTGTTCCTCTTTGACGATAAATAATTGAACCAGCAGTTACATATTCACCATCACTAGCTTTTGCTCCTAATCTTCTACCTGCAGAATCTCTACCATTACTTGTTGAAGATTGTCCTTTTTTATGAGCAAATAATTGTATATTAAATTCTAAAAACTTTAACATATTTTATTCCTCCTTATTAGTAATTTTAATGTTCTTGGGATATTTCTTTGCAACTTCTTTTAATAAATTAATCATTGTATTAATTAATTTAGTAGTTACTTCATCATGACTATTAATGATTATTGTTAATTTATCATTTACTACTTTTACATCAATAGCATCTTTCTTAATTGAAGCAATACTTTCAACTGATGTTTGAATAATGCTGCTGACTGCTGCACAAACGATATCTTTTCCATAATCATCATACATAGCATGACCAGTAATCTCAATATCCTTTTTTGTTACTTCTACTTTAATCATAAAAGCACCTTAAATAATCTTTGTAATTTCAATCTTAGTATATGGTTGACGATGTCCTTGTTTTTTTCTTGTTGATCTTTTGTTAGGAACATAAGTAAAGATTGTCATTTTCTTACCTTTACCATGGCTCACTACTTTTCCTTCAACAGTAACTCCTTTTAGGTATGGGTTACCAGTTACACCACCGGCCATTAAAACTTTATCGAAAACAACTTTTTTACCAACCTCTGTGTCTAGTTTTTCAACGTAAATAGTATCACCAACAGATACATAATATTGTTTTCCACCTGTTTCAATTATAGCTTTCATATTGTACCTCCTTATATTTTGTTTAAGACTCGCCATTATGGTGGATATGAATCACTTTTGACCAATTTCTGTGCGGTTGAGTATAGAACTCGAGGTCTTCAAACAGTTATAATTTTAACACATTATATATGTTTGTGTCAAACATTTTTCACCTTTTTTTATTAAATCGACGTTTTAATAGTTCTTTTTCTGTAAAATATGCCTTTTTTTCTTTAATTATATGATATTTTTCTTTATACATATTATCTATTTTAGTTATTCTTTTAGGTTTATAATAATTAAAATTATATAGATATCTTTCAAGTAAAAATTTATTAAATAAATAATTGATATTGTGATAATATTTTATAATATTACTAATAATTACAGAAATTATTAAGATAGTAGTGTAATTAAAATTATAATAATTGATATATAGTAAAATTATCAAGGTAATAATAGAAACAATGATGCTTATTTTGTGAGTTAATTTGTATGGGAATATCTTGTTTAGGATTAGATTTAATATTTTAGATCCATCTAGTGGATGAATTGGTAAAAGATTAAACATTAAAATATGATAGTTGTATTCTTTAAAAAGATTATAGATATAGTCTCTAATTAAATGGTTATTATATAATAATACTATAATAATAAAATATAATGTTTGAAATAGTATTCCAGCTATGGCAACCATAAAATCTTTACTTATTTTGGTGTTTATTAGGCAATCTACCTGGGTAATACCACCAAAGGGATAAATGGTTATTTCTTTTGGATTTAGATGATTTAGTTTAGCAAGTAGGTAATGGCCAAATTCATGAATGATAATAATACTTGTAAATATTAAGAGATTAGAAAAATAGCCGGTTATAATGAAACCAAAGGCTATTAATATATATGTATAATGAAATTTAATTTTCATTTTAAGTATTCTTTATAATTTAGGAATTTACCATCTTTTTGATAAACTAGGTATAAGATATTATCTTTTGTTGTTCCTAAATAAGTATTTTTTTCGACATAATCATATAGTTTAGGGCTAATTTTTTCCATATTACCATACCAAATATCTATGCCATCGATTCCCTCAATAATAACAACATTACCATAATTCTCTTTTTCACCTATATAGACAACCATGCCCTCAGTTTGAATAGGAACTAAATAATTATTACTAACCGTTAATTTTACTCCATCATGATATATTGATTCATCTTCATATGATAATTCTTCATTAAATACTGTTATTTCTTTTTCAATGTTTTTATCCAGAGGAATGACACCACCTAGATATTTATCATATAATTTTTTTATTTTGGCAAAAGAAATATTCTTTTCATAAATATTAGAGACAATTAAGTCTTTATAGGTAGTATTGGCTTTAGAAAGAATTGCCATAATTAAAAAGAGAACAATTACGCTCATACATCTTAATATTAAACTTCTTAAATACTTAATTATTTTTTCTTCATTTTCCTGTTTCATGGTAAATTATATGCTTTATTTTTAATAATATGAAAAGAAGCTATTTTGTTAAATACGCAACAGCTTCTTCAAAAGTACTTACTTTTACTAATTCAATTTTATAATTATTATTATCGATTACTTGCTTAGCTTCTTCATAATTATCTGGTGAGACTAAGACAATATCCATATGTTTTCTAGCAGCACCGGCAATTTTATATTTGATACCATCTATTTCGCCAACATTGCCATCAATATCAATGGTTCCTGTACCAGCAATATTTCTTCCCTTTAGTAAATCAATACCCGTTATTTCACTATAGATGCCTAATGAAATAATTAATCCACCCGATGATCCGCCTTCACCAGTTTTAAAGGCAATATTTAAATCATCATCAACGTCATATTGGTAATTAGTAATCATCATTATTCCTAATATTTTATCATCATCTAAAATAGTTTCAATATTTTTTTCTTTTTTGTTTCTTTTAATTTTTATATTTATTTTGTCACCAGATTTTTTAGTATTTATATATTCTTTAATAGTACTGATATTATCAACTTCTAAATCATCAATTGTTAAGACAATATCGCCTATTTCAAAACCATTGTCTTTGGTAACAGCAATAATAACATTTTCCTTTTTAGTAATGTTTATTTCTTTTCCTGCTTGCTTATATGCCACATAAGTTGCATTAGCAGTTGAATTATCTAACATTATTTTATTTCTTGTGTATATATCGTGAGTATCCTCATTAGATATTTGTTGATTTTTTATTTCATATAAATCCCAATTTTTAATTACTTTACTAAGTAAGACGGTTACAATATTGCCTTTATATTCAGTAACATAAAGCATATTCAAACTACCATTTTTACGATTGTATTTTTCATCAATACGTTTTGATAAGTTAATTGTTCCCCCAGGTGCTTCAATATAATATGGGAGTTCAATTCTAAAAACTAAAAATAATATTGTTAGAAGTAATAGAAAGCGAAAATTCTCTTTTATAAATTTTTTCATATCATCACCTATTTATTTTATATAATTAATTATATATTTTATTCATATCTTTTAATATGAAAGAAAAGATATTTAATATAATAATTATTATTATTTCATTATTTGTTTTAGGGGAATTAATAATTAAAAAGGAAATTATCTATGGATCAATTATGTATGCACTCAATATTTGGGTTAATAGTCTAATTCCGGCCTTATTCCCTTTCTTTATTATATCAGATATTTTGATAAATTATAATATTACAGCATATATTCCTAAAATAATTAAGTCAATATGTAAATATTTATTTAAGATTAGTGATAGTGCCTTAACTATTTTTATACTTAGTATGATTTCAGGATTCCCATCAAATGCCAGGAATACAAGAAATATGTATAATAAGGGATTGATTAGTTTAGAAGAAGCTAATCATATTTTAATGTTTTCTCATTTTGCTAATCCAGTTTTTATTTTAACAACAGTTGGAGTATTCTTTTTTAATAGTCAGAAAATGGGTATATCATTACTTATTATTCACTATTTGAGTAATTTTATATTGGGAGTATGTATTAGAAGCAATATACCACATAGTAATTATTTGAAGATAAAAAATGGCACAAATAGTTTTGGAAATATTTTCATATCAGCAATAAAAAAAGCAATTGATACGACTTTAACAATATGTGGCATTCTTGTTGTTTTTTTGATATTATCAACAATTATTATTAATACTTTTAATTTTACTCTTTATAATCAAATGTTAATAAAAGGTTTTTCTGAAATTACAATTGGATTAGAAGCACTTAGTAAATTAAATCTTAGTATTAATTATAAACTAATTATTGCCAGTATGTTTTTAGCTTTTGGAGGAATATCAGTTCATATTCAAGTGCTTAGTCAAATTATTGATACAGAAATAAAATATCACTATTTTCTTATTGGTCGATTATACCAAATGGTTATTGCTGCATTTATGGCATTTATTTATACGTTTTTAGGTAATTAAAAAGTACACTTAGTGTACTTTTATTCAACTACTACTACCCTTGTTTCAGAAGTTGTGATATTTTCAGAGTTAACTACTGAATAAACAATTCGATATGTTCCTTTTTTACTAGTATCAGCTGTACCTTGAGTTGTTACTTTTGAAGTTATATCACCATCTATAGCATCAATTGCTGAATAACCTGGTTCTTTGTATTCATCTCCAACTTTTAAATTAATTGTTTTGTCACCATTTAAATAAAGCATTGTAATAACTGATGGCCTATCAACAACATTAATTGTTCTCTTTTTTGTAGTATTATGTAGAGTGTATATAACTGTATATGTACCAATTGATTGGGTGTCAATATTATCTTTTACAACTACTTGACTAGTTAAATCTGTTCCTTTTCGATTATAACCATAATATCCTGGTTCTACATAGTTTACTCCTTGATAAATATTAATAGTTTGTTCACCCATTAGGCGAATATAATATTTTTGTCTTCCACCTAATAAGATAATGATTATTATTAACAAAATAATAAATAATAATATTCCGCCACCAATTATTAAAGGCTTTTTATATTTCTCTATATCAAATTTATTATTGCCTTTAAACTCACTATCAATATTAGTGTTTTCTTTATTTTCATTAAAATACATAATTGCACCTCTTATCTCTAATAATATTATATAATAAAATGGCTGTTATCACAAGAAAAAAAGCAAAAATGCTTTTTTATTTTGTTTCAATTAAACCATAATTGCCATCTTTTCTTCTATATAAAACATTTACATTATTAGTATGCATATCTTTATATACAAAAAATTCATGGCCTAATAGATTCATTTCTAGAATTGCTTCTTCTTCATCCATTGGCTTCATTTCTAATTTTTTTCTTTTAACGATTACTTCATTTTCAGATGTTTCTTCATCATCATCTACTTCGTAATCAAAGTTAAATTCTTTTAATTTATTATCACTATATTGTTTATTTAATCTTGTTTTATTTTTTCTGATTTGTCTTTCTAATTTATCAGTTACTAAATCAATGGCTGCATATAAATCTTTATTTTCTTCTTCACTCCTTAAAATAAATCTGTCAGTGGGAATAGTTACTTCGATTTTTTGACTATTTCCTTTGACTTTCAAAAGTACATTAGCAAGTATATCGTCCTCCTTAAAATACTTGTTAAGTCTGTCAAGTTTAGATTCAACATAGTTTTCAATTGCTTCGGTCACTTCAAGTTTGTCACCACGTATATTGTATTTCATCAATATCAAATCCTTTCTAATTACATTATAACATACTCGCTAGTCTTTGGGAATCGATTTACGAAAATATGACACAATTTAACATATTTTAATTATGATAATATTTTACTTGACAGAGAATATACTCTAGTATATAATATTTAATGAATTTGGCAGCAATACTCGTTTTTTTATGATGTGTTATGTATTAGTAACTTACCTTCTGCTGCGTAAGCGAAAGTCAAAATAAACACCCTATAGAAAGATGCGTATCTCCAAAAGAGAAAAGGAGGAAATGAAATGGCAAGATATACAGGCCCAAATAACAAGCAAGCTAGACGTGTTGGTTTCTCTATTTTAGAAAATGGCAAAGACTTAAAGAGACCTTTTGGTCCAGGACAACATGGTGCTGATAGAAAGAGAAAACCATCTAACTATGCAATTCAATTACAAGAAAAGCAAAAAGTTAGATTTATGTATGGCTTATCAGAAAAGCAATTCAAGAGACTTGTTAATGAATCTGCTAAAATGAAAGGTGTTCATGGTGAAAACCTATTCATCTTACTTGAAAGCAGATTAGACAATATCGTTTATAGAATTGGTTTTGCAACAACTCGTAGAGGTGCTAGACAACTAGTTAACCACGGACATATTACTGTTAATGGTAAAAAAGTTGATATTCCATCTTATAGAGTTAAACCAGGCGATGTTGTAGCTATTAAGGAAAACTCAGCTGATCATAAGGGAATCGAAATTGCTTTAGCAAATGCTAAAGGAAGAGTTGATTTCATTAGTTATGATGAGAAGAAGAAACAAGGTACTTATGTAAGATACCCACAAAGAAACGAACTTAATGCTGAAATTAATGAAGCTTTAATAGTTGAATTCTATAGTAGAGTTTAGTGCTCTACTTTTTTTGTACAAAAAAAAACAAGTATATATTACTTGCTTATTTGGCCTGGTCCTATATCTTGTAATTCTTGTATAGCCTCCTTCTTGGCCGCTTCAACGTTTTGAATTTCTTCGTTAAGCACAGCAGATAATTCTGCTTCAACATCATAAAATGATGCCACCAAACGTTCTTTCATCTTCGTGATTTCAGTTTTGAATACTGCTAGCGCTCTGCCTTTTTCATCAAAGATGGCTATATTATCTGGTGTTTCATCGATCAGTTGAATTATCTTGTCTACGTTTTTCCCAAAAACAACTAGGGCTTCTTTAACAGCATTTGTATTCATTCCAACTATTTCTGATAAGGCACTACGCGATACTAGCGCATATGAAAATGAATCTCCTGATCTTGAGCGCATCTTCTTTGATTCAATTGGTATAAGGCCATTTGCTATGGCAAGTCTATTGTACGCTTCTGTTACTGAATATGCAATATTATAGTATTCACAATAAAGGTCATTTGCTGCATCAACAATTTTGCTTATTTTTGCATTAAACCCTGCTGCTTTGGGCGAATACCAATTTTCCTTTAAGCTACCTACAAATGTATCTATTGTCTTAAAAACGTTATCATAAACTGTTTCTCCATGTTCCACTAAATTATTAATTTGATATTGAACGTGGTATGTATCTATTCCAACCATTGTTTTCTCCTTCATTACTTATATTTCTATCAATTAGATTATAGCAATTATACTTTGCCAATTCAATTAGTACTACATTTTTTTACGTTTAATTTACACTATAATAAAAACAAGTCATAGACTTGTTTTATTATAACTGTGTTGTAGATTGTAATTCTGAAACAGCTTGTTTAGCTGCTAATTCAACGGTTTGAATTTCATCGTGAAGAGCTGATTCTAATTCTCTATCCAGCATTTCAAGTTGATTTGTAAATTGGTTTTTCATCTTGTTAATTTCACTTTTAAATGTTGCTACTTGCATACCATCTTCATCATAGAAAGCAATATCATATGGTGTCTCATCAATAAGTTGCATTGCATTATCTACTTTTTTATGAAATTCACTTTTGGCAAGTTCAACTGTTGATTTATCCATTCCTACAATTCCCATTGGGCTTTTTTCTTCTAAGCCATACCAAAAAGCTTCAACACCATCTGTTGTATATATTTCTGTTGATGGCACATTAATTGTCGCAATATCATTTGCTCTAGCATGAGCATTAAATGCTCTAGCAGCAGCCGCTCCAATATTATTATAAGCACTCTCAAGATTGCAAATTGCAGCAAATGTTTTTTGTATGTTTTTGTTATAAAAATCTACTGCCTTTGGCGAATACCAACTTGTTGATAAACTTATTGTAAAATTCTCCAATGCCTTTATAAGTACATCAGATACGTTTTTACCATAATCCAAAAAATTATTTATTTGGGTTTGTGCTTGCCCTGGATTTGTTCCAATCATTTATTTTTTCCTCCATTCGTTATAGTATTCCTATACTATCAATTAAATTATAGCAATCATATTTTTATATTTCAATTATTATTAATTATTTTTACGCTTTATTGACATTTAAAATAGCTAAACAGGTTGTTTAGCTATTTCTAATCTTAATTTATCAGCCACTGTAACGATAAATTCGCTATTTGTAGGTTTGGCTTTATCGATATCGACACTATGGCCAAATATTTCTTCCATATAGTCCCAATTGCCTCTATTCCAACTTACTTCAATAGCATGTCTAATGGCTCTTTCTACTCTTGAAACAGTGGTATCAAACTTGGTAGCTAATTCAGGATATAGTTCTTTAGTGATACCACCAATTAATGATGGATCTTCATAGATCATACTGATACCTTCACGAATATATTGATATCCCTTAATATGCGATGGCATTCCTAATTCATGTAACATCTTCGTAATTGATATTTGAATATTGCTATGATATAAATTTATTGATTTACTACTTAGCTCATTAAACATCTCCAATATTCTTCTTTCTAAATCTGCCAAATCAAAAGGTTTTAAGACATAGTAATTTACTCCATATTCAGACACTTTTCTAATTATTTTTGGTTCATTATATGATGTTTCAACAATGATATTTTTTTCAATACCTCTCTTGTTTAATTCTTCAAGGACATAAATACCATCTTTCTTAGGCATGACTAAATCTAATAATATGACATCATATTCATCACCTTTATTAATAATTGTATTTAACCCTTCTTCCCCATCTTTACAGCTTAGTACTACTTCAATTTTGTTGTGATTATCAAAGTATTCTTTAACCATGTCAACTAAACTTTGATTATCATCGATCATTAATACTCTTATTTTTTCCATAATACTCTCCTTCTTTCTGTTAATTATATTATAGTATGTCTTCATGTCGAAAATGGTCGATTTATAAAAAATGAGAAGTATTTTTTTATTTATACTTCTCATTGATTATTATTTATTTTCAATTACTTCGATTGCTTTTAATGGTATACCCGATAAATATTCTAGAGTTGCTCCGCCACCTGTCGATATGTGGAAGAAATCGTTTGCAAATCCTAACATATTAACGGATGCAGCTGAGTCACCACCACCGATTAAAGTTTTTATGTGATTATCTTTAAGGGTTTGATAAATTTCTCTAGTTCCATTATCAAATGGTTTTTCTTCAAAGACACCCATTGGGCCATTAATTATTACTCTTTTAGATTCTTTTAAAATATTATTAAATAATTCGATTGTTTTAGGGCCAATATCATAACCAATATCATCGTTATCTAAGTTATTTATATTAACAATTCTATTATCTTTGGTAACAATATCTAATGGTAAGATTAATTTGTCAGCATATTTATCTAGTAATTCTTTACAATATGAAATATTATCTTCATCGATAATGGAAGCGCCAATATTTAATCCTTTAGCTTTTATAAATGTAAAACACATTCCTCCACCTAATAATAAATAATCACATTTGGTAATTAGGTTATCAATTACGAGGGTTTTATCGCTTATTTTTTTACCCCCCATTACTACGGTATATGGATGGGTATTTTCATTTAATATTTCATCAATCTTAGTAATTTCTCTTTCAACTAGGAATCCAATACCATTTGGTAATAGTTTAGCAATGCCAGTATTTGAAGCATGGGCTCTATGTGTTGTCCCATAAGCATCGTTTATAAATATTTCACCTAGATTAGCCCAATATTTACTTAATTCTTCATCGCAATTACTTTCCAATTTATTGGGATAATCTTCATACCTAGTATTTTCAACTAATAATACTTCTTTGTTTTGCAATTTATTTACTAAATTCTCAAGTTCTTTACCCCTTGTCTCTTTACTAAAATAAACATTGGTATTTAAATATGATTTTAATTTTTGATATACAGGATATAAGGTATTTTCTAATTTGTCATCTTCATTTTTTATCTTACCGAGATGTGATAAAATGATTACTTTAGCATTATGATCTATTAAATAATTTATTGATTCAAGGCTTTCTTTAATGCGAGTATCATCAGTTATTACTCCATCTTTGATGGGAACATTTAAATCACATCTAATGATTACTTTTTTATTTTCATACTCATAGTCTCTTATTGTTTTTTTCATTCTATCACCTAGTTAAATTATATATAAAAATAAAATAAGTGTCAATATTGGGTACTGCACTTATTATTTATTAAAGAAACAAAAATCAATTGTTCTGATAAAACAATTGACCCGAGTTTTGAATAAACTACAGCGTTATAACCAACTAATTATTAACAGCAGTATAATTTAAGAATTAAAAATAATTAATTAAATTATCTGAAAAAGTAATAATTTAGAAAGAATTATAACAATTTCCTAAATATTATCAGTATTTAGTTTAGTTTCTTATCTTTTGAGTTTCTCTCTCAATAACAATTGTATATACTTAGCGCAGATAAGACTTCTCACAAATGGAAGAATTCATGCTCTAAATAGGATACTATATAATTATAATACTATAATATAATATAAATAATAGATATTTAAAAATATGTATTACAATATACTATAACTATAGTGTTGTCTACAGACAAACATTTATAAAATTATAGGCCTATTTATCTATCTAAGCAACTACATTATATTACACATTTTGACAATTGTCAATAGTTTTTAAAAAAATTTTTTATTTTCCAAACAAACCGAAAATTTGTTCTGGGAAAAATACACATAATATGATTAATATCATGGCAATTATTCCACATATTAATAAGATCTTTAGTCCTTTTCCTTCTTTTTTATCCATTATTTCACCTCTTTCATTCTATTTCATCTATTTGAATATTTACTTTGTACTTTTTAACGTTTTGATTAAACTGTTTTATGAGTGGTGTATAGTCAATACTAATTTTATTATCATTGATTGAAATTGTAAAGTATTCTTCACTATCGTTTCCAAGGATAATATCTTTTAAGTATACAAGATATTGATTGTTATTATTGGTTTTGCTTTTTTCTAGATAATTATTGATGGCTTCTAGGCTAATGTAATTGTAATTAACAATGTCATATACTTCATCTTTTGTTGTTTTAATGTATAGTTCTCCCTCTTTAACATAATACTCATTATCTTTGAAGATATAATCTGTAGTTTTATCATTATTGGTTTTGCTTATTGTTAATTGTTCATCATTCTTTTCACCAGAATATGTATATTTATCATTATCAATTTCAACCTCAGTTATATATTTATACTTTGTAGGAATGGTTATAGTATCTTTTTTTTCTTCAATTATATCTATTGTTTCATTTTCAACTGGAAGTTGTTTATTGTCTAAAGTTGTTACATAGATTATAACTGAAACAAGAAACAATCCATAAAGTAATAGTTTAATTTTGGCACGGAATTTTTTATCTGTTTTCCATTTTTCCATAAAATTATCCATTACTTTAGCACCTTCTCTAAAATTTCTTCTTTTTTAATACCATTTATAAAATCAGCAACAAGGCATCTTTTTTTACCTTCAAGTTTAATATCTGTTAAACATATTAGATTATCTTTAGTACTTACATAAATACCTGTTTTATCAATTTTTTCAATTGTTCCTGGCAATTCTTTGCTTTTTATATCTGTTAAATTAGCTCTATACACTTTTAATCTTTTATCATCTAAAAGGCAATATGCTCCCGGGATACTACTTAATCCTCTAATTAGATTATATATGTCTAAGCTGTTATTTTCAAATGATATTTTTTCTTCTTCTTTGGTAATATTTAGGCCAAAAGTTACTTCGTTTTGATTTTGTGGGATACGTTTATTGGTACCAGCAATAATATCTGGCAATATTTCCATTAGAGTATCTCTACCAAGATAAGACATTTTTTCATACAGTGAATCTAGGTTATCATCTATATTAATAGGAATTTCTTTTTGATAGATGATATCGCCTGAATCCATTTTTTTATCCATATACATAATAGTTATACCTGTCATTTTATCACCATTAATAATGGCGTGATGAATAGGTGCGCCACCTCTTAATTTAGGTAAAAGTGAGCCATGAACATTAATGCAACCATATTTTGGATAGTTAAGTAGGACTTCAGGAATTATTTGACCATAGGCGCAAGTAATAATGATATCTGGTTCAAAGTCAAGAATAGTTTGAAAGTCCTCCCTAATTTTCATTGGTTGAAATACTTTAATGCCATAACCAGTTGCTAATACTTTAGTTGGTGTCGGTAACAAGTTACCT
>JAEEGL014063012.1_pt1 | contig 24543 bp, 20 predicted proteins | sample 9134231 | NCBI WGS metagenome assembly JAEEGL01 (sample SAMN16246548, study PRJNA631951) | gut metagenome | biome: gut microbiome; feature: rumen; material: fiber-attached | host: Bos | place: Iran: Karaj | collected 2018-10
AACGAATCATGTTGAAATTAGGAATATTAACAAGAGAAGGAAAAGAAAATCTTGAAGAAAATAAAATGGGAGCAGATAAATGAAAAAAATTATCAAACTATTCTTAATCATAATATTAGCAATAATGACATTTAGTACAAATGTTTATGCATCAAGTGCTTCAATAGCTACAGAGGTGGAAATAGATGAAAACGAAGTATTGTTGTATGTAAAGCTAGATAAATTTGAAAACAATGGAAGAGGTATATCTGGATTTGTAACTGATATAGAATATGATAAAAGTATTTTTGAAGAAATTAAAGAAGAAGATATAATTCTTCAAAATAATTGGGTTGATTTAATGTATAATGCCCAAGCGGGTTCAATAGTTGTACTTAGAAATGATTTTGCAAAAGAAGAAGGACAAGATATAGTAATAATAAAATTGCATCCTAAAAAAGACAGCATAAAAAACACAAAAATAAAACTAACATCAATTCAAATGACAGATGCACAGAATGACATTGACATACCTGATGAAGAAATAAGCATTAATTTTAATGGAATAGACTTTATGAAAATAGTAATTCCAATTATAGGAGTTGCTTTAGTAATATTAATTTTCAGATTTGCAATTAGAAGCAATCGAAAAAGGAGGATAAAGAGATAATGAACAAAGGAGTAATTAAAAAGATATCTGTTGTGTGCTTGGCTGCGATAGTTATACTAACTGGGAAAGTAATGGCTACAGATACAAGAGAACAAACACAAGGAAAAATTCAAGAAAGCACAATTAATTCAATGCTTTATGATAAATCATTAGGCTATAGTGCAAGTTTTGATTTGAGAAATTATAATGATATAACTATTCAGTCGCCAGGGACAACAAATGCTAATTGGGCATTAGTTGCAGCAGACTTAATGGAGATTAGTAATAATAGCGATATAGAGGTTTCAGCGAGACATATAAACTATGCAACAGCATATGATTCGGTTTCATCTGGGACAAATACTAATGCACATAATAGAACATTAGGAACAGCAGCTAATATGAGAGTTGCACTTGGATATTTTACAAGTGGAAGAGGGCCTGTTGCTGAAAGTGATTTTAAATGGAGTTCAAATTTAGCAAAAGTATCAAGTTCAACAATAACTTCTAAAAAAACTATAGGAATATTAGAAAGTTATAGAATTTTTCCAAGCATATATAAAATGTCATATGATAATGGAAAAGGCAAAATGATTACATATGCATATAATGATCCAATAATATATACAGTAAGTACAAATCAAACGGGAGGTAAAATTGCTGCTTCAAAAGATCTTAGACCATATACAGGTGGAGAAATTGAACAAGTAAGAGAAGAAATTAAAGGACATATTGTAGAGCATGGTGCGGTATCAGCTAGAATATATAGAAATTCTACAAATTATTATGTGTATAGATTGGATGGACAAAAGGAAAAACATTATTATGAACATGATGATGGTGAAAGTAGTTGGACTGATAGCCAGTGGGAAAGACATTATACACAAGTATCTACTATTTCATATTATTGCTCTAAAGGAAAATTAACACCAAATCATGATGTTATTATAATAGGATGGGATGATTCATATCAAGTGCCTGGAGCACCTGGAATAGGAGCATATATAGTAATGGATTCAGAAGCTTTTGCTACTACATACTATAAAGATTGGTATGAAACATTTAACAAGTGGGGAGGAAAGCCAGGTTGGGAACATTTAGAAGGAAGATACTATCTTGCACCTGATGAAAAAACAAAGGTTGAAATAAATACGAATTACTATTATGTTTCATACTATGATTATTACATAGAGTCTGAAGTATATGGATTAAAAGATTTTAGCTACTCGAAATATAATAATACATATCAATATGATCCTTTGGGAATGTCAACAAGTATTGAACCTGAAAATCTTTCGACAATAGCTTATGGCGCAAATGTGTTTGATAGAGGAGCAAATGCGCTACCTGAGACTTTAAATGCTATAAGTATAGCAAGTGAGTCTGACATGAAATATGAGATATATGTAAACACAAAAGATAGTACATTATCATCAGAAAAACTAATAAAAGTTGCAGAAACAGATGTGCTTAAAGCAGGATATAATACTATTAAATTAGATAGTATTGTAGTACTTACAGGAAGATATTTTGCAGTGGCTGTAAAATATGTGATGCCACAAGAGGCACATGTTACTTCAATGGCTAGAATAGGAGTTGAAGCTCCAAAACAAAAAATGTATACAATGATTTCAACAAATAAAACAGAGACTTCATATGATCCGATAACGTATTGGAACGGAAAAGCAACAGCTTCAAAAGGACAAAGCTTTATTGGATCAAGCCTTGACAATTGGACAGATCTAAATTCAAAAGCAGAAACTAAAGGAGCAAATATATGTATAAAGGCATTTACAACTTTAAATAAAAACTATAAAGTAAAAGTTGAAAAAATTGAAATAATGAATAGTGGAAAAGTAGCTACAGAGCCAATTCAAGTAATAAAAGGCGACACAGTAAAGTTAAACGCAAATATTAGCCCTGCAGATGCTGCAGACAAGAGTGTAACATGGGTAAGCGATAATAGAAGTATAGCAACTGTGGACAAAACTGGTTTAGTTACAACTCATGCGGCAGGGAAAGTTAAAATAACAGCAATAAGCTCAAATGCAACAATAAAGACAGAATGTACTATTGATGTAAGAGTACCAGTTACCAGCTTTGTGCTAAATAAAAGTGATGTAACAATTTTAGCAGGGGAGACAAATGTTTTGGCTGCAATAGTTGGACCTGAAGATGCTACAACAACAAAAGTAGAGTGGTCAAGCAATAATAAAGAAGTTGTAAAAGTAACAGATGATGGATTACTTATAGGATTAAAACAAGGAAATGCAATAGTTACAGCTGTATTAAAAGATGAAAATGGCACACATTCAGCAACATGTAAAGTTACAGTGCCAATATCATTAGTTGTTGGTGTAACTGATGTAAAATTAAATAAAACCAATATGACTTTGGAAGCTGGATCAAGAGAAACATTGACAGCAACTTTGACACCAGCGGATGCTACAAATACATCAGTAGTATGGACAAGTAGTGATAAAAATGTAGCAACAGTAAATACAAATGGAAGGGTAACAGCTTTAGCTCCTGGAGTTTCAACAATAACAGTTACTTCAGTTAGTGGTGGTGAGCAAGCAACATGTAAAGTTACAGTTACAGAACCAAAGGATGTTAGTGTAACAGGAGTAAGCTTAAATACCAAAACAGCATCATTGCAAGTTGATCAAACAGTAAAATTAGCAGCATATGTAACACCAAGTGATAGTAATAATCAAAATGTTACTTGGACAAGCAGCAATTATCAAGTTGCAGATGTAAGCGCAAATGGAACAGTAACAGCAATTTCGCCTGGAACTGCAACAATAACTGCAACAACTGAAGATGGAGGATTTACATCGACATGTACAATAACAGTTGTTAAGCCAGTTGTAAAAGTAACAGGAGTAGACTTAAACAAATCATTGGTTATCTTAGAAAAAGGAGATACAGAACAATTAGATGCAGTTATAACACCTATAGATGCTGATAATTTGAATGTAATATGGTCATCAAGTAATGGTGAGATTGTAACAGTTGATGAAACAGGATTAATTGAAGCGAAAGCTTATGGGGAAGCAATAATAACAGCAAGAACAGAAGATGGAGGATATACAAAAAAATGTGCTGTAAGAGTACCTGCTCCAGAAGAAGTAGTTGCAGTTACAGGAATAACATTAAGTTCAAATAATTTAACAATAACAAAAGATACAACTGTGGATTTTACATATAATATAGTTCCAGCAAATGCTACAAATAAGGATGCTAACATAGTATTTGCAGATAAAAGTGTAGCAAAAATATTTGGAAAAGGAATAAAAGGATTAAAAGTTGGAACAACTACACTTACAGTTACATCAGAAGATGGAAATAAAACAGCAACTTGTACAATTACAGTTGTAGAAAATACAAGCGGAGTTTCAGTAACTAGTGAAGAGTATCCAATAGATGATAATAATAATATATATGATGTTCCATCTGGAACAAATAAGGAAGATTTCATAAATAATATAGATACAGAAGATGGAAATACAATACAAATAAAAGATAAAGATGGAAATGATATTGGTAATACAGGAACTGTAGGAACAGGAACACAGGTAGTAGTAACAAATCCAAATGGTGGAAATCCAATCACAGAAGCATATACTGTAATAGTGCCTGGAGATTTAAATGGGGACGGAGAAGTTACAGGAACTGATTTTGAAATGTTAAAACAACATCTAATAGGAAAAACAACATTATCAGGAATTATATTTGAAGCTGCAGATTTAAATGAGGATAGTGAATTAAATATATCTGATTTAGCATTACTACAAAGCAAAGCATTTGCAGTAGATAGTTTTGTTATAGATTCTAATGCTTTGGGATATGTTATAGAACTTAACCCTGAACAAAAGGGAGTAGCACCTGGAGGAACAGTAGATATATACATATCTGCAAGAGATTTATATTTAGGAACTAATAATTTAAGAATAATTGAAGGAGAATTAGCGTTTGATAATACAATATTTGAACCAATAACAGAGACTAGCATTACAGCCTTAAATGATTGGCAATTTGTATATAATGCTAATACCAAAAAAATAATATTAAATAATAACGAAGAAATAGAAGAATATGATAATATATTGAAAATTACATTAAAAGCAAAGAACACTGTAACTACTGGAAATGGCGAAGTTTCAATCAATAATATATTAACATCTAATGGAACAAAAGAAGTTAATGGTACAAGCGAACCAATTACAATATTTATAGAAGAATTATCTTCAACAGTTTACAATATCACAGAAGACTATAAAATAACAAATGTTGCACCAGATACACTAGTAAGTGCATTTAAACAAAAAATAACTGGAGCAAATAATGTAACTATAAAAGATAAAAATGGAAATGCTCTTAATGATAATTCAAAAATAGGAACAGGAGCAACATTAACAACAGCAAGTGGAGAAGTATATACGGTTATAGTAAAAGGTGATACTGACGGAGATGGCACAATTGGAATAACCGATGTTTCAAAGGTTAAACTACATTATATAGGCATAGAATTGTTACAAGAGCCATATCTTTCAGCTGCTGATGTTGACTTAAATGGTTCTATTACCTTGACAGATGTTTCACAAGTAAAAATGCATTATATAGGAACTGAGTTAATACACTAACTTGTAACAGAATTGTAACAAAAATGTAACAAAAATATAATAAAAACAGAGGTAAGCCGTGAATCCGTTGGCTTGCCTCTATTTTTGGAGATGGATTAATGTAATATAAAAAAACCAATATTGATTTTTAAAATCAATGTAATATAATATAATTAAGCATGAAAGGGGAAAATATGAAAAAAAATATATATACAAAGATATTCTTCTTCATAATAATTGCTACATTTATTGTATTTGCCCCAAATTCATTCGCTAAAGAAGAATTACAAATAATTGAAAATGTACCACTAGAGAAATCTAAAATTTTATTAGATAGAATACTATTTAAAGATAAGGTTTTGCTTGCGAGTACGGAATTTGATTTAAGAGAACATATTGACATTAGAGTTAAAGATCAAAAATCTACTCAGCAATGTTGGGCATTTGCAATTACAACCTCATTAGAGACTAATCTGGCTATTACAAAAAATGAAATAGCGGATTTTTCTGAAAGACATATTATTTATTCAACAGCTAGACATTTTAATGATGGGGAAAATCCAATGGGACATAATAGAACTGTTGGTGGTGGAGGAAATTCAACAATAGCAATGGCATATTATACAAGTGGAAGAGGACCTATATTGGAAGAGGATATGCCTTTTGTAGAATCTGAATTACCAATAAATTTGTCTGAGATAGAAGGCAAAGAAGTTCAAAAAAAGATAACAGATTATGTGATTTTTCCATCAATAATAAAGTCAAAATCAAATAATGGAGATGTTGTATACACAAATGAAGACAAGTCAGTAACTTATACAGAAAATGAAGTTAATCAAGCTAGAAACAACATAAAAGAGCACATAAGAAACTATGGTTCTGTTACAACAATGACTGTTTATGGATCTGCATACAATGAATACTATAATTTCAATTTGGATTATCCGGCTTTTTATTGTGATAATGAGGATTTAGAATTAAATCATCAAGTAAGTATAATCGGATGGGATGATGATTATCCAATTGAGAATTTTAATGAAGAACATAGACCATCAAAACCAGGAGCATATTTAATTTTAAACTCTTATGGGGAAAAAGATAATTTCCCAGAAGGTTGTTACTATATATCTTATGAAGATAGGTATGTTGAATTAGGAGTTATAGGCATAATAAATGCAGAAGATATAGACTATGAAAATATTTATCAACATGATCCATTAGGACTATCAAGTAGTATACATATAGATGGATTACAAACTATTTATGGCGCAAATGTATTTGAAAAACACAAAGACATAATGGAAGAATTGAATGAAATTAGTATAGCAGACATGGTAGAACAAAATGTTGAAATCTATGTAAATAGCAAAGATGGCGATTTATCACCAGAAAAGCTAGAAAAAATAGAAGTAGAACAACTAAAAATAAGGCCAGGTTATACAACTATAAAATTTAAAGACCCAGTTAAATTAACAGGAGGAAAATTTGTAGTAGCTGTAAAGTATACAGGAAATGGTAAAGATGGATACATAGGAGTGGAAAGTGCTAGTAAAGAGTACTGGAATACAGCAACAAGCAATTTGGGAGAAAGCTTTTATTCAGATGATATGGAAAATTGGGTTGATTTGGCTGAAACCGAAATTAAAAACACTAATATATGTATAAAAGCTTTTACAAAAGAAATCGGGTATAATGTAACCTCTGATACATATAAAGTTGAAGAGGAGATAATATATAGAATACCATTAGGCACAACAGTTGAAGAATTAAAAAACAACTTAGGCTTAATTTTGGATACAAAACTGTTTAGAGATAATGAAGAATTAGAACAAGATGACATTATAAGTACAGGAACAGAGCTGCTAGTAGACAATTCAAAAACATATAAACTAGTTGTAACAGGAGATGTGACGGGAACAGGAGATGTAACAGTAACAGATATTTCTAATGTTAAATTACACTTTATTGGTTTAGAATTATTAAATGAATTAAAACAAAAGGCAGCAGATACAAATGGAGATGAAGAGATAACGATAACAGATGTATCACAAATAAAATTACATTTTATAGGCTTAGAGCCAATAAATAAATAGGAGAAGATGAAAATGAAAAAAACTTTAATTATTTTTATGATTACATTATTTGTATTGATGGCATGCACAACGGTAGTACATGCAGCAACAACATTTGGAGTTAGCTTAACACCAAACGCAACATCAGTAAAGCAGGGAGATACGGTAAAAGTTGTACTTGCAATAACTAATTTAAGTTCAACAGATGCAAACAGAGGATTATCAGGATTAGGAGCAACTATAGAATACGATAAAACGGTATTTGATACATTAGTACAAGATGAAGATACACAAACAGATTTAAAAATGTTAAAACAATCATGGGATTTTCCAAGATTAAATGATTCAGATGGAAGACTTGTTACAGCTACTAGTAGTTATCTAAAAACTAATTCGGATTTAATGGAAATTACTTTTAAAGTTAAAAACAATGCAAAATTAGGAAGTACAACAATCACATTAAAAAATATAGTTGGTTCAGACAATACTCAGGATATACCAGTTGCAGATGTTTCATGTCAAATACAAATAACAGATAAATCTGCATCAACGGCAACACCAACACCAACACCAGCACAAAATGAAACAAAACCAGTTGTAACTGCTAATTATGAAAAGGTTGCAAATGGAGTAAAAGTAACACTAACATCTGACAAAGAATTAAAATCAATGGCAGGTTGGGAATTATCAAGTGATAGAAAGCAATTATCAAGAGTATATACATCAAATTATAGTGGTTCAGTAACTGTTGAAAGCACAGATGGGGTAAAAAGTGATCCAGTAACAATAAATGCAGTTGTTACAACAACAGTAATAACACCAACACCAACACCAGCGCAAAACAGTGGAACAGACAAAACTTCTCCTACAGCTTCAGTAAAATATACAAAAGGAACAAATGGAGTTACTGTTACAGTAACATCAACTGAAGAATTAAAACCAGTTTCAGGATGGACATTATCAAGTGATAAAAAGACATTAACAAGAACATTTGGAGCTAATTATACAGGAAGTATTGTATTAGAAGATTTAGCTGGAAATAAGAGCAATGCAATTGAAATAAAAGTAGATACAAGCTTGCCAAATGGTGGAACAGATATAACTAATGCAGGAGCAAAAACTAATACACCTATAAAAACTACAGAAACATCAGCAAACGAAAAATTACCAAAAACAGGATCTGCAATGATAATACCTATGATAGCATTAGCAGGATTAATTGGAGGGTTTGCATACTTTAAATATAGAGGAATGAAATATTAAAATATATAAAAAAATAGGCGTGCACTGCACGCTTATTTTTATGCAATAACTTGAAAATATTAGTAATAAATATACCGGAAAATAGTAAAAAATACTTGAAATAAGACTAAAAATATGTTATATTATATAAGTACACTAAATATCGAGGTGTGGCGCAGTTGGTAGCGCGCGTGGTTTGGGACCATGAGGCCGCAGGTTCGATCCCTGTCACCTCGACCATATAAAAATCTGTGAATTGCTTTTAATTAAGCGATTTCACAGATTTTACTTTTATTGTTACCAAGATTTTATTTTTTATATATTCTTTTACCAAAGATTTTTGTGCCAAGTCTAATTATATTTGCACCCTCTTCAATTGCTATTTTGTAATCATGACTCATTCCCATAGATAACAATTCTAATTTATATTTATCTTTCAATACTTTCATATCATGAAAATTTTTTCTTATTATTTCTTCATCTTCAGTATTAGGCCCTATTGCCATTAACCCTAAAAGTTTAATACTGCTAAGATCATGTATTTCATTTATTAAACTATCTAATTCATTAATAGAGCAACCTGTTTTATTAGGATCATTTACAATATTTACTTCTATTAATATATTAACTATTTTATTATTCTTAATTGCTTCTTTATTTATTTCTTTTGCAAGTTTGATAGAATCAACTGATTGTATTAAATATATATTTCTTTTTACTAATTGTTTTACTTTATTAGTTTGTAAGTGACCTATCATATGCCACTTGATATCAGAAGGCAAACTATCCATTTTATCTATTAATTCTTGTACATAATTTTCTCCAAAAGATCTTAAACCAAGGTTATATGCATTCAATATTTCTTCATTACTTTTTGTTTTAGATACAGCAACTAGTGTAGTTTTACCTATTTCTTTTTTTAATTCTTCTATAATTTCTTTCATATATATTTCTCCTTTTTCATTTGTTATACATTATCATAATGAGTCCACATTCTTATAATTTTTATTGCTTTTTCTTTTTCTAATACTTGATAGACTAATCTGTGTTGATAATTAATTCTTCTAGAATAAGCACCAGATAAATCTCCCACCAATTTTTCATAAGGGGGAGGATTTTGAAAAGGATTTTGTTTAATTATATCAATTAACTTTTTGGTTTTGTTTTTTAAATTACTTGCTTTAATTTTTTCTAAATCTTTTAAAGCTTGTTTTCTATATACAATTCTATACATTACCATTCAACCTCTTCTTCATCTACACAATCATCAGTGCTTTCTTTTAATCCATTCATAATATCTTCCTTCAAACCTGGTATAGATGATAGATATAGAGTTTCGATTAGACCATTGTAATCTTCTTCTGATAGAATAACCACATTTCCTTTTTTAGTTGATACATTAATTGTTTCATTGTACTCCACAGCATCTTCTAATAATTTATATATATTTTTTCTTAAGTTAGTAATATTTGTATTAGTCATAGTATTCACCTCTTAAAATGATTATAGCATACGCAAAAGCGTACGTCAATATTATTATATTATTTTTTGCAAATAAAGGTGTTTTTATTCAAAAACTAATATACTTAAAGCAGTTAACACTATACACTATAGCTTAGTTGTGATATAATACGGCAAAGGAAGTGATATTATGGCTGGTGAAAAGAGAAAAGATTATTTAAAATGGGATGAATATTTTATGGCAATTGCTAAACTATCTGCAATGAGAAGTAAAGATCCATCTACACAAGTTGGAGCTTGTATAGTAAGTGATGACAATAGAATATTATCAATTGGATATAATGGTGCTCCAAATGGATATGATGATGATAAATTTCCTTGGGGAAAAGAAGGAGATACTCTATCTACAAAGTATCCATATGTTTGTCATGCAGAAATGAATGCAATACTAAATTACAGAGGAAGTAAAAAAGATTTGGAGCATTCAAAGCTATATGTAGACTTATTTCCATGCAATGAATGCGCAAAAATAATAATTCAATCAGGAATAAAACATATTATATTTTTATCAGATAAATATGCTGATTCAGAAAATAATATTGCTTCTAGGAAGTTGTTTGATGAATGTGGAATAAAATATGAAAAAATAAAAAGTGGAGACAAAAAAGAGATAATTATTAATTTTAATTAGATAAACCTTTATTTTTTCAGAAAAATATTGTATAATAGTTGGAAATTTAGAAAAAAAGAGTCATTTTAAAAGGAGAGAGTTAAATGGCATATAATTTTAAAGAAGTAGAAAAAAAGTGGCAAGATAAATGGTATAAAGAAGGAACATTTAATGCTGAAAAAAAATCAAATAAAGAAAAGTGGTATGGGTTAATAGAATTTCCATATCCATCAGGACAGGGATTACATGTTGGACATCCAAGAAGCTATACAGCAATGGATATAATTGCAAGAAAAAGAAGAATGCAAGGATATAATGTGCTATTTCCAATAGGATTTGATGCATTTGGACTTCCTGCCGAAAACTATGCAATTAAAACACATGTACATCCTAAAATTACAACAGAAAAAAATATTGCACATTTTACAGAGCAATTAAAATCAATAGGATTTTCTTTTGATTGGTCAAGAGTTATAAATACCACAGATCCAGATTATTATAAATGGACACAGTGGATATTTGTACAATTATTTAAACATGGCCTAGCATACAAAGCAACAATGCCTATTAATTTCTGTACAGGTTGTAAAGTTGGACTTGCGAATGAGGAGGTTGTAAATGGCGTATGTGAAAGATGTGGTAGCCCTGTAGTTCAAAAAGAAAAATCAGAGTGGATGCTTAAAATAACTGATTATGCACAAAGACTTATTGATGATTTAGATGAAGTAGATTTCTTAGAAAAAATAAAAATACAACAACGTAATTGGATTGGTCGTTCTGAAGGAGCAGAAGTAGACTTTAAAATATCAGGAACAGAAGATGCCCTTAGAGTTTATACAACAAGACCTGATACTATGTTTGGAGCAACATATATGGTTGTAGCTCCAGAGCATAAAATAATAGAAAAGTATAGTGATAGAATTACAAATTTAGATGAAGTTAAAAAGTATCAAGAACAGGCTAGTTTAAAATCAGATTTTGAACGTGCTGAAATGAATAAAGACAAATCAGGTGTTGAAATTAAGGGATTAAAAGCAATAAACCCATTTACAAAGGAAGAAATTCCAATTTGGGTTTCTGATTATGTTTTAATAACATATGGTACAGGAGCTATAATGGCTGTTCCAGCACATGATACAAGAGATTTTGAATTTGCTAAAAAGTTTAATCTTCCAATAAAACAAGTAATAATTCCTAAAGATTCAGATAGTACTTTGGAATTAGAAGAAGCATTTACAGATGTTGAAAATGGAATATCAATAAACTCTGGATTTTTAAATGGTTTAACATCTAAAGAGGCTATAATAAGGGCTACTGAATATATTGAGGAGAACAAACTTGGAATAAAGAAGGTAAATTACAAACTTCGTGATTGGGTATTCTCTCGTCAGAGATATTGGGGTGAACCTATACCAATGATATATTGTGAACATTGTGGTTGGGTTCCAGTACCTGAAGAAGAATTACCACTTAGATTGCCAGAAGTAGAAGATTTTGAACCAGGAGAAAATGGTGAATCTCCACTTTCTAAACAAACAGAATGGATAAATACTAAATGCCCTAAATGTGGAGCATCAGCAAAACGTGAAACAGATACAATGCCACAATGGGCAGGATCTTCATGGTATTATTTAAGATATATGGATCCTTCATGTAATACTAGATTTGCAGGAGAGGAAGACGTGAATTATTGGAAACAAGTTGATTGGTATAATGGCGGAATGGAACATACTACTCTACATTTGCTTTATTCAAGATTTTGGCATAAATTTTTATATGATATTGGTGTAGTACCTACAAAAGAACCATATGCAAAACGTACATCACATGGAATGATATTAGGCTCAAATGGCGAAAAGATGAGTAAATCAAAAGGTAATGTAATAAATCCAGATGACATAGTAAATGAATTTGGAGCAGATGCATTTAGAGTTTATGAAATGTTTATGGGACCATTTGATCAAACAGCTCCATGGTCTATGGAAAGCATAAGAGGTTGTGCAAAATTTCTAGATAGAGTATGGAATATGCAAGAGTTTTTAGTAGATGGAGATGAATATTCGCCTGAATTTGAAAAAATGATGCATAAATCAATCAAAAAGATTACTGAAGATATTGAGGAAATGAAATTTAATACATGTGTTTCAACATTTATGACAATGGTAAATGAATTCTACAAATTAAAGAGAATCAATAAAGCAGAGTTTAAGACATTTTTAACATTATTAAATCCATTTGCACCACATGTTTCAGAAGAGCTCAATAAATTACTTGGATATAAAGAAGATGTTTCTTCATATACTTGGCCAGAATATGATAAAACAAAAACAATTGATGATGAAATTGAAGTTCCTGTTCAAGTAAATGGAAAACTTAGAGCAACAGTAAGAATAGCATTAGATTTAGAAGAAGACAGAGTGAAAGAAATTGTTCATAAACAAGAAGCAATAACTAGAGCAACAGAAGGCAAGACAATTGTTAAAGAGATATATGTAAAGAATAAAATATACAATATTGTTGTAAAATAGTTTGTAACAAAAATGTAATATAAAAGATATGTAAATAGCATTTACATATCTTTTTCTTGTGCTATAATATAAACAAGCATAATTATATATAAAAATTGGAGGATAAAAATGCCAAAAGAAAAATTTGGAGCCATTTTTGTAAATGGTCAAATGATAGATTTAGATGAAGCATCTTTATTAAAATTAAGAAATATATCTGATGAATTAAGAGAACAAGAACAAGCAACAAGAAAACAATTGGAAAAAATCTTGAAAAAATAGGAGAAAATTATGGAAATAGCAAAACAAGAGAAAAGCATAACTGAATTATTAAAACAGCTTGCAGATTTAGAATTTAATAACAAAAAAGTGCAAGCTATAATTTTTGCTAAAAGAGGTTCAAGACTTGTAGCAAATAAAGTAAATGATATGAAGGAATGCATAGAAGAAAAAGCAAATGAATATGGCAGAAAAATTGAATATGTTCAAGATACATCTAAACTAAAAAGTGCAATAGAAGCTAATATATTGAGAAACTATACTTTATCTTTAGAAAGAGTTAATAAGGAGTTTGATAACAAATATAAAGGCATATTAGAAGAGATAATGGAATTAGAGAATATGGATACAAATATAATAATAGTTCAAGACCATACTGCAAGAAAAAGAGATGAAGAAAAAGCAAAACCTGAATATGCAGAAGAGCAAAAATTAAAAGAAGATGCTAAATTAGCACTAGAAGATGGAGATTATGATAAACTAGAAGGAATAAATAAAAGATTAAAAGAAATCAGCAAAATAAATAAGGGAACTGAATTAGAAAAGAAAGCAAAAAACATTAGGGCAGACAGAGCTAAAATTGCAGAAGCCATAAAACTATGCTATAAAGAATTAGAAAATTGTGAGTCAGAAAGAAGAACAGCAATGGAATTGATTGCTGGTAAAAAAGAAAATTTACTACAAACAGCAGACAAAAAATATTTATTAGTATTGGAGAAGCAAGGATTTTTACAAAAGGCTTGGGGAATGCTAATGAATAAAATAAATGGAAGTAAAAGATATACAGAAAATGTTACAAATGTACTTACTCAAAAAGTTGATAATATAGAAAATAATGCTATACCTAATTTAAGAAAAAAATTACAAAAAGAAATTGCTGAAATACGAGAAAAAACACAAAAAACAGTAGAAAACGTAAAAGATATTGATTTTATAGATGAACTTCCAAAACCAGTAAAATCTGTAATACAAGGTATAGATAAGGCTAAAGATGGAGCAAAAGCTGTGGGAGAAGGAATTGTTGATAAAGCTGATGAATTAGTAAGCAGAGGAAAAGAAACTGGACAAAAAATTGCTGAAACAGTTGTTGATACTTCTAAAAGGACATATAACGGAATGATATCAGGATATAGAAGTACAAGAATGTGGACAATTTCAAAATTAGAAGAAAGAATAAATAAATTAGAAAATCAAAGAGAAATATTAGAAGCAGAAAGATAATATTAAAGATGATTTGTGGGGTGGCATATAGCCACCCTATTTTGCTATTGTAATTTGCATAAAAATTGTGTATAATATTTTGGTAGAACAATGAATAGGAGAGGGACAAATATGTTTGATAAATTAGAAGGTGTAGAAGCACGATATGAAGAGCTAAATAAACAAATAAGTGACCCAGATGTAATAGCAAATCAAAATGAATGGAAACAGCTTATGAAAGAACATAGTGAAATATCTGAAGTTGTAGCTAAATATAGAGAATATAAAAAGGTTCAAAAAGATTTAGCAGATGCCAAAGAGATGCTTAATGATAAGGAGTTAAAAGAATTAGCAGAAGCAGAAATGCTTGAAGCAAAAGAAAAATTACCTAAATTAGAAGAAGAGTTAAAAACATTATTAATTCCCAAGGACCCAAATGATGATAAGAATGTCATATGTGAAATAAGAGCAGGTGCAGGAGGAGAAGAAGCAGCTTTATTTGCAGGTACACTTTTTAGAATGTATTCAATGTATGCAGAAAAAAGACACTGGAGTGTAGAAATATTAAATGAAAATGAAACAGGTCTTGGTGGCTATAAAGAAATAACATTTATGATAAAGGGAAAAGGAGCATATAGTAGACTTAAATTTGAAAGTGGTGTTCATAGAGTTCAAAGAGTACCGGATACAGAATCAAGTGGTAGAATACATACATCAACAGCAACAGTTGCGGTATTACCAGAAGCAGAAGATGTTGAAATAGAATTGAATCCTGCAGATATAAAAATGGAAGTCTTTAGATCGTCTGGAGCAGGTGGGCAACATGTTAATAAAACATCATCAGCCGTAAGACTTATCCATGAACCAACAGGAATAGTAGTAGAGTGTCAAAATGAGAGATCTCAATTACAAAACAGAGAATTTGCAATGAGTATGCTAAGATCAAAACTATATGAAATGAAACAAAAAGAGCAAGATGATGAAGTGGCAAAAGCAAGGAAAAGTCAAGTTGGAACTGGAGATAGAAGTGAAAAAATAAGGACATATAACTATCCTCAAGGAAGAATTACAGACCATAGGATAGGAATGAGCATATATCAAGTTGAAGATTTTTTAAATGGAAATATAGATGAAATGGTAGATAGTTTAATAGCTACAGATAGGGCAGAAAGACTAAAAGGTGAAGATGAATAATACTAAAAAACACATATGTTTTTAAAGTTTAAAAAATGTAAAAAATACAAGATATTATTTTAATATAATATCTTGTGTTTTTTGTGTTATATGATATAATAAAACTGAATAAATTGTAGAAAAATAAGAATAAAAGGGGAAATAATGAAAAACGTATTAAAATTTATTGGAAGATTTTTTATTGTGTTACTAATAACATTGTTATTTATACTAGCAACGTTATTTTTAACTATGAGATTGATTTGTAGTAATATATCTCCTGCTGCTAAGGAACTATTTGCTACTACAATATTAGAAACAGGGCAAGTAAAGTTTTTGGCATCAATGTTTTTATCAAATGAGGAAATACAGGCAATACTGGATAAAAACACAATACAAGCAATGTCTACAGATGTTGACCCTAATTTAATAAAAGTAAATAAAGAGTTAACTGATGAAGATGATGGATTTGATGAAAATGGTATAAAAATAGAAGAAGTTTCAGGAAATACATTTTATGCAAAAATGATGCTCATTAAGGATCCTTCAAAAGTTAAAGTAGGCACAACATATCCATGGACAGAATATGGTGTTGAATTAGATAAATTAGTAACAAAGAATAATGCTGTTGCAGGAATTAATGGTGGTATCTATTATTCATATTTAAATAAAGGTGGAAAGCCTTTAGGAGCAGTAGTATGCAGAGGAGAAATCCAATATAATAAGCCAGAAGGATATGCTGGATTACATTTAATAGGGTTAGATGAGTCAAATGTTTTAAAAATAATAGATGTAACAGGCAAAAATGCTAGTCAGTTAGAAAAATTAATAAAAGATGAAAAGATTAGGGATGCAGTAACATTCCAAGAAGAAAGTTCAGATGCCAACAATCACTTTGTTAAATTAATTGTAAATGGAGAAGAAAGAAAAGTTGATGGAAAAGGAAGTGGAGCAAATCCACGTACAGCAATAGGTCAAAGAGCTGATGGAACAATACTATTTTTAGTTACAGATGGAAGAGGAGCATCAGGACATTTAGGAGCAACAGCATCTGATTTAATTAGAATAATGAAAAAATATGGAGCTGTAAATGCTGCAAACTTAGATGGTGGAAGTTCATCATGTATGTACTATAACGACCATTATGAAATGACAAGTGTAACTTTTTATTATGCAAATTCATCATGGAAAATACCAACAGGATTTGTAGTAGAAGGGAAATAGATAAATGAAAAGAGAAAAGAAAAAAGAGAGAAGTAAATTTAAATCATTTTTAATAATCTATTCAATAATATTAGCTGTAATCATGGTGTTATTTACAATATATGTTATATATTGTTTAAAAGATTATGAAAGATTTCAAGTAGATAATTATCTTACAAGTACAATGAAAAAAGTTATTGATGCCGGCCAAAAAGAAAAAATATCAGATTATTTAGATGTTTCAAACTTAGAAATAAGTAATTATGAAGGAAAAACTGCTAGTAATGCTATAGCTAACATACTAAATTCTGGAGAAATTACATACAAATTAAATGAAGAGAGTCTAGATTTAAATAATCCAATATATAATGTATATTTAGATAATAATCTTTTATTTAATGTAAAACTAAATGGTGAGGAAAAAGTAACAGAATTAATAGGTTTACTTACTATACAAAAATGGAAAACAGAAAAAATAGAATTTGCAAATAACAAAAAGAGCTTTGAGTATGAAATAATAGTTCCAGAGAATTGTACAGTATATGTAAATGATATAAAAATTAGTGAAAAAGACCAAGTTGAGGAATATGTAAATGAGGAATTACAAGATTTAGCTAAATATGCAGATGTACCACATATGAACAAATACAAAATTTCTAATTTATTAAAAGAACCAAAGATAATAGTGAAAGATGAAAAAAACAATGAATTAGAATATACAAAAGAAAATGGTATTATTAGTGTAGATTTTGTATCTGAAACAATTGAAGATGATCAAATAGCAAAACAAAAGATAAAGGGAAATATTGATCCACTTAAAGTTGCAACGGACTGGAGTTTGTATTTATCAAATGATTTGTCAGGAAAATTAAATGGATTTTATAATATAAACAAATATCTAATTGAAGATTCATATATGTGGAATTATGCATACAAATGGGCAACAAATGTAGATATTACATTTATTAGTAAGCATACATTTGATAACCCTCCATTTACAAATCAAAAAGTAAGTAATTTTAAAATATACAATGAAAATGCTTTTTCATGTGAAGTATATCTAGAGAAAAATATGATTATAAACAGAAGAGGTGCTAATAAACTACAGGATGTAATGAATGAGAGAATGTATTTTGCATATTATAACGGAGAATGGAAATTAGTTAATATGCAATCTTTAACAAAAAACAAATAAAAGGATTTGAAAATATGGAAGATATTGTAGTTTTAATACCAACTTTTAATCCAGATATAAATATAATGCGAGAATTTATAAATGAATTAACCGCGAAATTCAAAAATGTGGTTATTGTAAATGATGGAAGTAGGGAAGAATTCAAAGATTTTTTTGAAGAATTGGCAAAATTAAATATACCAATTTTACATCATGATATTAATAGAGGAAAAGGAAGAGCAATAAAAACAGGTTTCGAATATATTTTGAAAAACTATAGAGCTGTAATTGGAACAATCACAGCTGATTGTGATGGACAACATTGTGTAGAAGATATAATAAAATGTGCTGAGCAATTGAAAAAGACACCTGAAGCACTAATTGTAGGATGCAGAAATTTTGATGAAAAGGTTGTGCCAATTAAAAGAAAAATTGCTAACAAGATAACAAGGCAAGTATTCTATTTCTTTGTTGGAACTAAGATTTCTGATACGCAATCAGGGTTAAGAGGTTTTGGAATAAAACTTATGAAAACATTTTTAAATACAGCAGGAGAAAGATATGAATATGAAACCAATATGCTTATAGATTGTAAAACATTTGGGATTAAAGTAAAAGAAGTACCAATACAGACAATATATATTGATAAAAATGAAACAAGCCATTTTAATCCAATAAGAGATTCATTTATGATATATAGACTATTTTTTAAGTATAAATTTTCTAGAAACAAAAGAAAAGGAGATATAAATGGAGTTTGATATTCTGTATTCAATAAATAGTATTCATACTGATATCTTGGATAGTATAATGATTTTTATTACTTATTTAGGAGAAAAGGGAATATTTTGGATGGCAATAGCTGCAATATTATTATTTAATTCAAAAACAAGAAAATGTGGAATATTCATGCTAATTTCTATGGCTATTGGACTAATATTAGGTAATGGAATCATAAAGAATTTAGTAGAAAGACCAAGACCATATTGGATAGATGAAAACATTAAGTTATTAATACCAGGACTAACTGATTATTCATTCCCATCTGGACACACATTAGCATCATTTGAGGCTGCAATAATGATTTTCTTGTTTAATAAAAAATTGGGAATTATTGCAATAATAATAGCTATATTAGTAGGAATATCTAGAATGTACTTGTTTGTACATTTTCCAACAGATGTGCTTGCAGGAGCATTACTAGGAACAATAATTAGTATAGCTGTTTATTATATAGGAAATAAAGCAGAAAATAAGTTTTTAAAAAAGCAAAATGAAAATCAAAATGTATAAAACAATATCCTTCGAATAATATAGTATAAACTATTAATTCGGAGGATTTTTTTCGTGGAAAACATAATGAAAACAACACTATTAGGATTGCTTTTTGGGACATTTGGGACAACAATAGGAGGAATAATAGGTGCAAATTTTAAGAGTCCATCAAATAGATTTTTAAGCTTTATCCTACAATTTGCTGCAGGGCTGATGAGTGCGATAATATGCTTTGATTTAATTCCAGAAGCAATGGAAATATCAAATATTTCAAATATTGTAATTGGAATATTCTTAGGAATTATATCAATGATATTATGTGATAATTTAGTGAAAAAGATATACAAAAAGAAGGGAAATAATAAAGGCAAGAATAATTCTTTGCTTAAAACAGGAATAATAGTCGGAATAGGACTTGCAATACATAATTTACCTGAAGGGTTAGCAATCGGATCTGGGTTTGAATCCTCACTAAAACTTGGATATTCATTAGCATTAGCAATTGCTTTTCATGATATACCAGAAGGAATATCAATGGCAGTACCAATGAAAAATGGAGGCATGTCTAAAACAAAAGCAATCATTCTAACAATATTATCGGGAATAACAACAGGAATTGGAGCTTTTTTTGGTGCAATAGTTGGTGGTATTTCTAAAGATGTTATAAGCATTTGCCTAGCATTTGCAGCAGGTGCGATGTTATATATAGTCTCTGGAGAATTAATACCAGAATCAAATAACATATATAAAGGAAGAATAGGGGCAATAGGAAATATATTACGGATTTATATTGGGAGTGATAGCGACACAGATTTAACACTTTGACTAATTGTTGCCATAATGGTATAATTAAAGTATAGTACAAAGGAGGTGTTTCAAATGGATTTGGATGTTGAAAGAAGAAATACCTTAGAATATTTAAAAGAATTTAATAAAAGCATTCCTAAAAAAAGATCGATATTATCATTATCTAGAAAGGCAACTATTGATAATTCTAAATTAATAGATATGAAGGATAAAGTAGAAAGGTTCTTTGAGGACGGTGCACTAATTTCTCCAATGAAAATTGATAAAGATAGTATAGATGTTTATACACAAAATGTTGAATTAGTAAAACAATTTACATCTGATTTAAAACCAGATAATATAATGGAAAATATAATATTTGAACAAACAGCTAATGCAAGAAAGACAAGAACAATATTACTTCCAAGTATAGTAGAAAGAAATAGTAATGTTTCAGAGAATTATGATAAAATGGTTGCATATTATATGCTAATGGGTGGAGATAAACCAATAGAAAGATTCTCAAAAACAGAAATGCAAATGAAAAAATATGGAGTTTCTCCAAACATTGGTAGCTCGATTATGAAATATGGTGATGAATTAACAACAAAATTAGAAGAATTAGCTATGAATAATTCAAAAAACTCAAAAGAATGGGAACAATTTAAAAATCAAGTATTACATAGCTATGGGGTTGCAGAAAAAATAGGAAATAGAAATGTAAATCCAGAAGAACATAAAGAATGGGAAGAAAGATTAATTAGATTAGGAATTCTAGAAAGAAAACTAGAAAAACAAGATGAACAAAAAATTGCATTTGAAAATAGTTTAAAAGTTGATGTTAAGGATAAAGATAAGAACAATTCAAAAGTACTTTTAGATAAAGCTAGATTAGAAAAGGCAAGACAAGAATATATAAGAACAGGAATGGTGCCAATTGGATTTAAGAAAAATGAAGAAGGACAAATAGTAGCGATGGACCTACCTAAGATAGAGTTTGATGAAAGAGCAAATAGGTTATCAGCATCAAGGGATAATTTGTCAGCAACAAGACAAAATGTTAAAAAACAAGAACAAGAACAATTAAGCAGATAACATTAGATAATAAATAAAATTAATATTAAAGAAAGGTTATAATTAAAATAATCTTTCTTTTTTTGTGAAATTAATTGCAATGTATGTATAAATCTTGATATAATATTATGTACGAAACTTAATATTTTGAGGTGAATAGATGCAAAATATAATGTTTGTATGTACAGGAAATATTTGTAGAAGTGCAATGGCAGAAAATATGCTTAAGAAGAGAGCTAAGGAAGAAAATCTTCCTATTAAAGTTTATTCATGTGGAACATATGCAGAAAATGGAGATAGACCAACTGAAGAAGCAATTGAAACAATGAATGAATATGGAATAGATATAACTAATCATAGGGCAACAAATATATATAATTCCAATATTGAAAACATGGATATTATACTATGTGCAACTGCAAATCATAAAAGAGTAATATTAGATATATATCCAAACTTAACAGGAAAAGTATTTACAATGAAGGAGTATGTAGGAGATACAGAAAACGGAATAGATATAAGCGATCCATGGGGATATGGATTATTTGTATACAGAAAATGTGCAACTGAGATAAATAAAGTTGTAGAAAAAATTATTGAAAGGGAAAAAGAAGGAGAACACGATGGACATATTTGAAGGATTAAATGATAAACAAAAAGAAGCAGTAGAATATACAGAAGGACCTTGTCTAATTATTGCAGGAGCTGGAAGCGGAAAGACTAAAGTTTTAACACATAAAATTGCAAATTTAATAAATAAAGGCATAAATCCTTGGAATATTCTTGCAATAACATTTACTAATAAAGCAGCAAATGAAATGAAATCAAGAGTAGAAAAATTAATTGGAGAAGAGACTTCACAAGATATGTGGATAGGAACTTTTCATGCTATTTGTGTAAGAATATTAAGAAGAACAATAGAACAAATTGGATTTGACAGATCATTTGTAATTTTTGATACAACAGACCAAAGGACATTAATAAAGAAATGTATAAAACAATTAGAAATAGATGATAAGCTATTTTCAGACAGAAGTGTGCAAGCTGAAATAAGTAATGCAAAAAATGAAATGCTAGAACCTGCTGAATATGCAAAAAAATACGCGGGAGATTTTAGAAAAGAAAAGATTGCAGAAATCTATTCGCTATATCAAAAAGAATTGAAGGTAAATAATGCAATAGATTTTGATGATATTATAAATTACACAATAAAAGTACTTACAGAAAGCCCTGAATATTTAGAATATTACACAGAAAAATTTCACTATGTTTTAGTAGATGAATATCAAGATACAAATAAAGCTCAATTTACTTTAATTACGTTATTAACAGCAAAATATGGAAATATAACAGTTGTAGGTGACAATGATCAAGGTATTTATTCATTTAGAGGCGCAGATATTAGTAATATTTTAAATTTTGAAAAAGATTTCCCGGATACCAAAATAATAAAGCTTGAACAAAATTATAGATGTACACAAAATATATTAGATGTAGCAAATGCAGTAATAAAAAACAATGAAACTAAATATGAGAAAAAACTTTGGACTAAAAATGAAAAAGGAGAAAAAGTTCAATTACATAAAGCAGATAATGAGTATGATGAAGCAAGCTTTATTGTAGAAAAAGTAAATGAATTAAAAAGAGAAGAATACTATAAAAACTCTGATTTTGCTGTTCTTTACAGAATGAATTCACAATCTCGTAGTATTGAAGATATTTTAAGAAGAGAAGATATGCCATATAAAATAATTGGTGGACTAAAATTCTATGAGAGAAAAGAAATAAAAGATGCAATAGCATATCTAAGATTAATACAAAACAATTCGGACAATTTGAGCTTAACAAGAGTTATAAACGAACCTAAAAGAGGAATTGGAAAAGCAAGTTTAGACAATATAGAAGAACTTGCAAACCATAATCAAACTTCAATGTATGATATTATAAAAAGAGCAAATGAATTTGAATTAAATAGAGTGTATATAAACTCTAGAGAATTTGCACAAACTATAGATGAATTATCAGCTAAAAAAGATGATATGTTGGTATCAGAGCTTCTTACAGAAGTATTAAGAAAATCAGGCTATATGAAAGCTTTAGAATTGGAAGATACTATTGAGGCAGAAAACAGAATAGAAAACTTAAATGAGTTATTGACAGTAGCAATGGAATTTGAAGAAGAAAATGCGGAAAATGGATTAGAAGAATTCTTAGAAGGAATTACTCTTTCAAGCGATATAGATAGCTTGGAAGAAACAGAAGATACAATTACTTTAATGACATTACATAGCGCAAAAGGATTAGAATTTCCGGTTGTTTTCTTGGTTGGAATGGAGGAAGGAATATTTCCTGGATATAGATCAATTGGAGAACCGACTGAATTAGAAGAGGAAAGACGTCTTTGCTATGTTGGAATTACAAGAGCAAAAGACCATTTATATATGACATGTGCAAAACAAAGAACAATATTTGGTTCAACAAGTTGTAATCCAGTTTCAAGATTTTTAAAAGAAATACCAGAAAGTATTGTTGATGGCTATAAAGAAACTATTAATGGAAACATAAATGATGATAAAGATTTTGAAGATACTTTTGCAAAATGGACATATGGCTCAAAAAATATAACAAGCCATGAAATTCCAAGAAAACAGCCTGCAACTGCATTTGCATTTAGAACTGCAGAAAGCTTTTTAAATAATTTAAATAAAAAAACCGTTGATAATATAGATTTATCACAATATGAGGCAGGCAAAAGAGTATATCATAAAAAATTTGGAGAAGGCATAATTAATTCTGTTGAACAGGAAGGGACAGACTTAAAAGTTGATATAACTTTTGAAAAATCAGGACATAAACGCTTAATGGCAAAATTTGCAGGCCTTGAATTATTGTAAAAAAATAAAAGATTTTGAGTAGAAGAATTCAAAGTCTTTTTTTTCATTTTTATGCATATTTTTTTAATATATGGAAAACATAAATTCAAGAATAAAAGAAAGGATTGATTTTAAATGGCAGATTTAAATCAAGTTGAATTACAAAACTTAAGACATTTAATAGGTTCGCATGACACATCATACCAGAAACTTACAGACTATGCTAACAGGTGCAATGATGCACAAATAAAGCAAATATTTACAAAAGCAGCACAAGATGCTTTAAATGGAAAACAGAAAT